>JGI24709J26583_10001689_pt1 | contig 18640 bp, 17 predicted proteins | sample BioPla2DNA1_FD_26583 | JGI IMG/M metagenome (IMG submission 26583) | reverse complement strand
CAATTTTAAGGGTATGTTGAAATTAACTGCAATTTACAGATATTGGATTGAAGTGTAAGTTGCTAAGCTTATGAAAACCAGAAATATCCATTCTCCATCTACTAATAATTCCATTCTAAGACGGTTATTGGTTTTATAAAAATAGATGATGTAGAGGTAACAGTAAATTAAACAGAATATTAAGGGCAGTGTAAGGGGTTTGAACAATCCGTAAGATACGCAGATCAGGATCAATATACTCATGGTAGAATTCAAGAAGAGAAGAAGTAGAATAGTTCTTTCAGGACCCACAACCACTGGTATAGTCTGAACTCCAATTACTTTATCTCCCTGATAATCGATCAAATCAAAAAGAACAGTATTAATAAAGCTTTTTATAAAAAAGAAGTAGAAAATAAACAGCATAACCTGAAAACTAGTTTTTCCATTAACTATGGGGAGAAATGTATTGCCTACAGTCCAGCTAAGTGCAACGATTATGCTTTTAACTGGAAAGATGTTCTTAAGTCTAGGTATATTTGGATGTAATTTTTTGCTGTACATTATTCCAGCTAATAGGGGAAATAAAATAATGAGCAAGACCTTCCAACCATAAAAACATCCGATTAACACTGCCAAGAAATAGGTTAACCCAGCACTGTATTTAAATAATGGTTTGTATTTCAAAATAAAACTGGTTCGTTCTGGATTGTTCAATTGGTCTTCTTTAATATCAGTTATTTTGTTTAAGCCGTAAACTGAGTAGATCACTAGGAATGTTGTAAATAATAGGGGATAAATCTGAGGAGTATTGTATAAAGAAAAAGAAAGATAGGTTTTAAAACAGCCACTGATGGCTATGAATAGGGAACTAGAGCTTATAATTATGAAAAAACGTCGTAAAAATTCATAACTGGAATTTCTGAGACTGGTTTCGATAATATTCAAATAGCTGGTTACCCCAGACAACCGCGTCATGATCATCACTAATTAGATCTTTGCTTTTATCATAATCTCCCTGTTCATAGAACAAGCCCAAAGATAAATATTTATCAGTGACAGTGAAAGCAATTCTCACCTCTGGATGGATAATCCCTATTTGAATGTTTTCTCGGGTCATAGAGTTTTTAAGTGCTTTTAAATTATCTGGGTCAATGTCTTGAATTATTTTTTGAATTACATCCTTGGTTAATAGGAGTTCTACATTGATATCATTTTCTAGTATTAAATGTTGGAATAGATCAATGTAATTAAAACGAAAAATTGATGAAACACCTTTAATATAGTTAGATTGTAGAATAATTTCCTGATATTTTTCATGAGGTTTGTAGATTTCTCCGGACTCGGATTCAACCAGGGATGAGTTGTATAAGTTTCCTATTTTTTTAATTAGTTCTGGGGGAATTGCAGAAAGGTCATGATTTAACCAAAACTTCTGGAATTTACTGATAACCCCAATTGTTTTCATATTCTCCTTTAGGTTGTAGGTTATCAAATTACCAATAGGGGTGAGGATGTACTTTTCACCATCTTTAGATGTGAAGTTCCTTTTTTCCAAGTTGCTAAGATTGTAAGATATTGTGGAACTGCTGATGCCTAATCTTTTTTTAAGCTGGCTCATGGTTTGAATGCCTTCACTTAAACAAATCAATATTTTAACCCTAACTGAAGAACTAGAAGTGTATTTTAGCAAATCCTTAATATCGTGATGTATATTAATATAATCCAGAGTAACCATGAATTACCTCCCTTAATATAATAAGAACAGTCCAAAACTGGTTTAAAGCACTTATTTTTTTGTAACATTACTATTCTAATAAATATTAATATAATAATAAATAAGTTATATTCTTTGTTGTTACGTACTTCATCCACATAATAAAATTTTTATAACATCTACTAACATGATGTTACATAATTTCTTATTGATTGTGTTTCAAAAATTGCATTAGTTACCATAATGTAGCTACTTTTAAAAGAGTCCGGAAAAAGATATAGGGTTCGTTTTGTATTCAAAATATGGAAATTCACCTAATAATTAGATATTTTTATAATAACAGATTAACGTGTGAGAAATTGATGAATTGATGTTGTAGTAGAATTAGAAAATAGTATTAAAAATTCATATTCCATAGGAAAAAAGAAAATAAGGGGTTACACTTATGTATCCATCTCTTCCACAGTTCCCACAAGTCAAAATTCCAGTACTTGCACATTTCGTACTTTTAACTGTCTTTGCCTCAACCCTTTCCTGAGTTGCGGTGGTTTTGTTTGCATCATCTGCAGCAAGTGCTTGGGTGGGTGTAGAGTTCGCTGGTTTTTCCCCACTGTCGTCTGCACCATACTATTTTTAGGCTGCTCATAGCACGATTCATAAAAATCTGTATTTACCAGTTTCTTTTAAATATTTATGGTTTAACCATTACATTTAGTTTTTAACCATTATGTTATAAAATAGGGGTAAATAAACTATTTAAAAAAAGGTTGTATTGAGAGGGAAGTTTATTGATTTGTTTATTCTTTAATATTCCCTTTTTTAACCTGGGTTTGGTAATAATCACAAAAATCTTGAAGTGGACATTCATCATGTAAGGGTGATTGGGGCCGGCAGATTGTCTGTCCAAATTGCACCATTAAATCGTTAAGCTCAATCCAGTACTCTTTTGGAACTAATTTTTCGAGTTCTTCCTCGGTTTTTTCAGGTTTTTGGGTGTTGACCAATCCTAAACGGTTACTTATGCGGTGAACATGAACATCTACTGGTATGGCTGGTTTTTGAAAGCCATAAACCAGTACACAGTTAGCAGTTTTACGTCCAACTCCTGGAAGTGCCAGGAGGCCTTTAATATCACTAGGAACCTTACCTTNGAATTCATCCAGNAGTATCCGGGAGACNTCCACAATCCTCCTGGCTTTAACATGNTAAAAACCAGCAGGGCGAATTAGGGGCTCCAACTGGGCAGGGTCAGCATTGGCTATGTCATTGATGGTTTTGTATTGGGAGAAAAGCTGTTCTGAAGCACGGTCAGTGTTGTCATCCCTGGTTCTCTGTGATAGAATGGTTCTAATCAACACCCGGTAGGGATCACCATCTTCAAACACCCTCAAATCATAAAGATTTTGAAGATTTTCCATAATTAGATCAATTGGTTTATCCAAATTAGAAGTAGTTTTAGTAGACTTAGAAGTCGGTTTATCAGAATTAGATTTGTTTGAATTTAATTTCTCAGAACTTTGATGGGGGGTGATGATTATCGCCCCGATTTAACCATTTCTAGAAGAACTCCCACTCCATCCATTATTCCTTGTCCTTCCTGGGCAATAGTGGGAATAATAGGGGCTTCACAATTCAATTCCAATTTATCGCGGTTTAAATCCTGTTTATTTGAAAAAACAACATAGGGAATTTGGAATTGATCCAAACGTTCTATGATCTCCTGATCCGTGGAGGTGATTCCATTACTGTTATCAACTACCAGTATAGCACCGTCCAAGCCCTCTGAGAGGATTTTGCGCATGAATTGAAAACGATCCTGACCAGGTGTTCCGAAGAAATGCACCTTTTCACCACTGATATGGGTACTACCATAGTCTAAACCAGTAGTAGTGCCATTATATTCAACCTTAGCCCTATTATGGCAGATCTGTTCTAAAGTAGTGGTTTTCCCAGAATTATAGGCGCCCATAACTACAATTTTGGTTTCCTTGTTTTTCTTCATTTTAATCCCCTGCAGATCCTGCGATATATTTACTTGCTAAATCAAACTCGATACTTTACTAATCACATTACAATGTTTTTTAGATTTGCATTCTCAAAACATGATTCGGTAAATTAATCATTAATTACTGTATTATTCATGGTCTCATATATAAGTATTTCCTTATTAGGGTATGGGTCATCATCTAATTATGTCATCCACCATCAGAGGGTATCCTCTAAAGGCTATCATCATCAACTGGTTTTGCATGATGATGTTCTTCATAGATTGGTATTGCATGGTGATATTCTAGAGTGAACAGTATTTTCTGATGTGATTGTTCACTAAAATACATCCCCTTTATGACTTTGTTGCAATGACTTGTCTGGAGATAAAAATTAGAGTTTTATAGTATTTTAACTGGACATCCCAGTTTCTGCATAACTTGTGGGAAGTTAGGGAAAGATACCTCATGTGCTGCTGCATCTTTAATGCGCATTCCCCCAGTAACTAAACCCACCAGTGTCAGGGCCATAACCAGCCTATGGTCGCCATGACTCTTCACCACACCTCCATGTGCCCCTCCACTAATAATAAGGCCGTCCCGTTTTTCTTTAAGTTTCACTCCGAGTTTTGACAGTTCAAGAGCCATGGTGTGAACTCGGTCTGTTTCTTTGAATCGTGCGTGTTCAACCCCTACTATGTGGCTTGTTCCCTGGGCCACACTGGCCAGAGCAGCAACTGTAGGAAGGAGGTCGGGGGTGTTTTCCAGATCCACATCAGTCCCCTGAAGTGACGTAGTAAAAAGTTCACCAGGGGGTAGGGAAGCGGCACTGGTTGCAGAATGCAGAGGGACACTCCCACCAGTTCCCTTGATTATAACATGATCGGTTTTTTGCTTAATATCAGCACCCATTTCCTTTAAAATATCCAATATCACCTTATCGCCCTGTTTTGAATCTGAAAAAAGGTTTTGGACTGTTATTTTTCCTTTGAGGATGGCAGCAGCAGCGATCAGGTATGATGCTGATGAATAGTCACCTTCGATGGTGTATTTTTGGGAATGGTAAGTTTGATTAGGGATGTGATACTGGTTTTCTTTTTCATGGTTGATCTTCACTCCGAATTTTTCCATGATATCCAGGGTCATGTCAACGTAGGGTCGGCTTTTAAACTCACCCACTACCTCTAGATCTACATGTGTCTGGGCGTAAGGTGCTGATAATAATATGGATGAGATGTATTGTGAACTCACATCACCCTTAATCTTAGTTTTGCCTCCTCTGAAACCATTTTTAACTATAATTGGAGGTAAACCGTCATCATTTTTTGAAAATGCTTCTACACCTAATGGTTTAAGGGAGTCTAGTAGATCTTGCATGGGACGTTTTTTCAGTGAATCATCACCAGTAAGCACGGTACGTCCTGGTGCTAAGGTGGCCATTGTTGTTAGAAAACGTAGGGTTGTTCCACTGTTTTGAAGATTCAACACCTTTCCTGGATTTTTGAACTTTCCACTGGTTCCATGGACTAGGCAATGGGTATCGTATTTTTTAACTTCACATCCCAATTTTTGGCAAGCATACAGTGTGGCAAGGGTGTCTTCTGAGTAAAGAGGGTCTTCCAGGCGAGACTTTCCCTGGGCAAGGCATGCTAATAAAATAGCTCGGTGGGTGTAACTTTTAGAGGGTGGTGCTTTTACTATTCCTTCAATTCTATCTGCCCTTTCCACTACCAATTCCACTGGATCACCATTTTCATTCTTAAAATCATATTTTTTCTTAAACTCATCCATTTTGTAGGGGGGTGGGGTGTTTTTATGGGGAGTTTAGATTACCAGTTCCACAACCAGGTCCAGTTTTTCCATGAGAATTAGGTCTACTTTTTCTCCAGTACTCCCTACCAATTCTTTCCTACTGGTGATGTGTTCAGTTCCAACCTTGGATCCTTCAATATCAATGTAACCATTTTCCGTAATTTTTTGTGCGATCATTTCCGGATCTTCTTCTTTTAAGTATTTTACAATTATTGGGGCTTGGCCCTTAAATTCTGGGCCTATTTTATCCATTCTGGGGGTAACTTCCACCACTNTTTCACGGACATCTGGTTTTCCACGAGTTATCACAACATTTTCAATACGCATGGTNCCTTTAATATCCGATTCCAGCAAATNAAGATAATTGTAGACCTCTTCCGAAGATGTGTAGATGGTTGCTTTTTTCAAGGGAGTATTCAGGGGCATTTTTTTACTGGCCTTGAATCGTCTAAGTTGGCTAATTACATCCACTCCTGCTTGGCCAACAGCCTCAAAAGACACGTCTAACAAGTTTTCTTGAACTTTTGGCCACATTTCAAGGTGAATACTCTTATAGGTGGGATTATCTGACTTCACACTTCTGGATTGGTTGTTATCATCTTCTTTTGCACTTCCAGNTTGGCTGTTGTTTTCAAGGTAATAATTTATTTCTTCAGTGAAATGGGGGGTGAAGGGTGATANGAGTCTTAACGAAGTTGATATCACTGTTTTCAGGGTGTAAAGTGCTGCTTGTTTTGATTGACTCTCGTCATCTGTGTAAAGTCGGTATTTGACTGCTTCGATGTATTCGTCACAGAAGTCATGCCAAATGTAGGATTGGATACTGTTGCGGGCATGGGCGAAGTTGTACTCCTCCATGGCTTGGGTTACCTCCCCTACCAGATGGTTTAGGACGGATAATATCCATTTATCAAGAGGTTTTAAACTGTTTATTATGTTTTCATCATTTTCTTGTTGGTATCCGGCAAGGTGCATGTTCACGAAGCGGAAAGCGTTCCAAAATTTCCTTAAAAATTTGTATCCGTGCTGTACATCTTTCCAGGCGAAGGGCACATCAGAGCCTGGTACACTGTTAGCAGCCCACAGACGCAGGGCATCAGCCCCATACTCTTCCACCACTTCTTCGGGGATAATGACGTTACCTCTAGATTTACTCATTTTATGGCCGTCTTCTCCAAACACCATTCCATTGACCACCACATTTTCAAATGGGGCTTTTCCAGTTAGAGCTAGGCTACGTAGTATGGTGTAGAAGGCCCATGTTCGGATGATGTCGTGTCCTTGCTGGCGGATACTGGATGGGAATAATTCTTTGTATTCTGGTAATGGCCAGCCAGCAATTACCAGGGGTGTTATGGAACTGTCCATCCAAGTGTCCAGGACATCAACTTCTGGAGCGAAGTCTGTAGCTCCACATTGGCAGGGATTTGAAGGCTGAGTTTGTGTTGGGTCTATTGGTAGTTCCTCTTTTGAGGGTAACATGACTTTGCCGCAGGATTTACAGTACCATACTGGTATTGGTGTGGCGAATATTCGTTGCCTGCTTATGCACCAGTCCCAGTCCATGCTTCCCGTCCAGTTTAAGAGGCGAGTTTTCATATGTTCAGGCATCCATTCCATAGCTTGGGCTGTTTCTATGATCTGGGGGTTTAATTGTTTGACTGCAACGAACCATTGTTTTTTAACCAGGATCTCAATAGGTGTTTTGCATCGCCAGCACTGACCCACATTCTGGTCTACCTTCTCTTTTTTAGTGAGGAAACCTTCCTTTTCAAGGTCTTCTACTATGAGTTTTTTACATTCTTCTAGGGTCATTCCACAGTATTTGCCACTGACTTTTTGCATTATTCCTTGTTCGTTTATGGCTTCAATTATGTCTAGGTTGTAACGGTTTACCCAAGTTACGTCGGTTTTATCCCCGAAAGTACAGATCATAACTGCCCCGGTACCGAACTGAGGATCAACTTCTTGGTCGGTGATTATTTCAACTTCACGGTCAAAAAGGGGTACTTTTACTTTTTGGCCAGCTAGGTGTTGGTAGCGTTCATCATCAGGATGCACTACCACTGCTACACATGCTGCCAGTAATTCCGGCCGAGTAGTGGCTATCGGCACACCAGATTCATCATTGCTTGCAGGAAATTCGAGGTAGTTGAGGAAGGTTTCATTTTCCTGGTACTCAACTTCGGCAAAAGCAATGGCTGTCTCGCAGCGGGGACACCAGTTTACGGGGTGCACATCCCTGTAGATTAAACCATCATGGTACATCTGGAGAAAACTGGTCTGTGTTTTTTCCTGATACTCAGGGGTCATGGTCACATACTCTCGGGACCAGTCCTGGCAGTAGCCCATTCTCTGCATCTGTCTTTTCATACCCTGAATATTTTCACGGGTTAGCTCAATACACATCTTCCTGAATTCTTCCCGTGAAACATCATTCTTCTTAATATCATGGATCTCCTCCACTTTAACTTCAGTGGGAAGACCGTGACAATCCCATCCCTGGGGGAAAAGAACTGAATATCCATTCATACGTTTCCAACGAGCTATCAAATCCATGTAAAGCCAATTTAAAACATGGCCTATGTGGATGGAACCAGTGGGATATGGTGGGGGGGTGTCAATAATATAACGTGGACGGTTTTCATCTGGATTAAAATGGTACAGATTAGTTTTTTGCCAATATTCTTGCCATTTAATTTCTTTTTTATGATGGTAGTCCTTGGGAACCTCAACTTCGTTCATCTTAGGTCTCCTCTTGGTTAGTGAATAATCATAAATTCTTAAATCTGCCAAACCAGTAAAAAAATTAATATAAACTTAATATACATCCTTTCAGGTTTGGTTTTATTAAAATTTTATTATATTTCTAAGTTTTATTAACTTTTGGATATGGTCTATTAGTAGGATATGAATTTCTGGGTTAAATAATATATTTCCAAGTAAAATATTTAATTCTAAGAATATCAATATAATAGACTATAATAGTTTAGAGTATAATCTTTTTAATATACAGTCACAATGGTTATACTTTAGGTCATTAAAAACATGGAATTACAATCTACGGAAATTAAATCCCCCATTTTTATTGGTTTAGATAAAAGGTGAAAATCAATATGGAAATGTTATGGTTCTACATTGCAGTGATCCTGGCAATCAGTGATGAAGTACACACCCAAATATTCTGGAAAATGTTCTTTGATTTTTATGTATTATTAGCCGGATTAATCCAGGAAATCTTGGATTCCAATATAGCATTGTGGATGGTTCATGAAGTTATGGAGGCAATTTTTCACTTTGTCTTAATATCTATACTTTTCTTATCAGTGGAGATAGGGTTTTTAGCAGCACTAATCCACCTGTTAGTTGACTTATACCATGAAGCTGCTGGGTTGGAGATGAACTCATTACAGCACCGAGCACTGCACTTCACAGTAGAGTCTATTTTCTTCATAGCCATCTTTGGCTTGTGAAACACCTACAAAAAAATTTATACCATAAAAAAAATTCCGATATCAAGTCTTATATTAGATATAAGTAATTCTTGCAATAAAAATCAAAATAAATTAGACGGAAATAGTCATAGATTAAGCTTTTTAAAATATAATCCTAAAATTGAAATATTTTCGAAACAATTAAAAAAAAATGTTATAGAAGAGGAAAAGGTATGCCAGTTATAAAATTCACTTACACGGATCTGGGAGAACTACTAGGTCAAAATATTGACCAAAAAGAACTCATTGACCTACTACCCATGATAGGGAGCGATATTGAAGATTATGATGATAACGAGGTTAAAGTAGAGTTCTTCCCCAACCGTCCAGATTATCTGTCTGTGGAAGGAGTTGCCAGAGCACTCAAAGGATTCCTGAAAATAGAAGAAGGATTACCCCACTATCACCTGGAAAGCTCAAACACCAGCATAACTGTTGATCCAGAATTAGAAGAGATCCGACCCTACACTGCATGTTGCCTGGTGAAAGGCATTCATCTTACTGAAGATAAGCTACGCCAACTCATGGACTTCCAAGAAGACTTGCATTGGGTTTTAGGTAGGGATAGGAAAAAAGTAGCAGTAGGTATTCACAACCTTGATGTTCTCCAGGGACCTTTCCGTTATTTAGCTTGCCACCCTGATGAAGTGTCTTTCGTACCCCTGGAAATGGATGAACCAATGACCCTCAGGGAAATACTCACTGAACACAAGAAAGGACGATCATACGCCCACCTAATAGATGAACACGCTAAATATCCAATAATTATGGACTCTGAAGATAACATACTATCAATGCCTCCGATCATCAATGGAGAACTCACCAAACTAACCACTGAAACACGAAACCTCTTTGTGGATGTAACTGGAACTGATCAACTGGCAGTGGAACGCACCCTAAATATAATTGCCACCAGCTTCGCAGAAACCGGTGCCCAGATACAGACAATGGAAAACATATACAAAGATGGAACCCTCACTAGACCAGACTTAACACCCAAAAAGCGCATGGTAAGCGTGGAAAAAGCTGAAAAGATTATAGGAATATCTTTATCTGCAGACAAAGTGGCGGATGCTCTGAAAAAAGTTCGCTTCGATGCAGAAGTCATTGACCAGGACACAGTTAAGGTGATGATTCCTGCCTATCGAGTTGACATTCTTCACGAAGTGGATATAATTGAAAACGTGGCAATTGGCTATTGTTTCCGTAAGATAAAACCAAAATTACCCCAAGTGGCCACAGTAGCCCGGGAAGATCCTTATCATAATTTTGATCAGAATGTCCGGGAAATCATGAATGGACTGGGATTTTCTGAAATAATGAGCCTAATGCTCACCAACGAAGAAAACCACTACCAAAAGATGATGATCCCGGAAACTCAGCGGGTGGAAGTTGCCCAGCCAATCAGTCAGGACAGGACCATGATCCGTCAAAGCCTGTTAAATGGACTTCTAGAATTCTTTGAGGATAATAAACACGAAGAATTGCCCCAGAAAATCTTTGAAGTGGGGGAAACTGTTTATCTGGATGAGGAGAAGGAAACCCGGACCGTGGGTGTAAAGAAAATGGCGGCAATGATCACCCATTCCCAAGCTAATTTAACTGAGATCAAATCAATCACCCATGCCCTGGTTAGCAATTTAGGCTTGGAAATGGTTATTGAAGATCTGGATCAGCCCACATTCATTCCGGGGCGATGTGCGTATCTTACGGGTGTTAAAAAGGGAACTTCTGAGGTGTGTGTAGAGGGGTTCTTCGGTGAAATAAATCCTCAAGTCATTAGGAACTTTGAACTAGAGTATCCTGTGGTAGCAGTGGAGGTTGCGTTTAAGGGTTTTTGATTAAACCCTATTGGGAACTTTTTAATTTAAAAACCCCTAATAAAACAAGCCTTAATTTTTTTAAGTTTTTCTCCCTGCACTATATAATAATTTTTGATTTCAAATTCTTTGGCTGCTTCCATAATCTGCAAACCTAACAGATTAGCTTCCAAGGCAAAATGGACATCATCACTTTTTTCAAATGCCTTATGAACAATCTTGGTAACTTTCGAATATGCCAATTTTAAATCATCAAGTGGTACATGATGGTAGCTTACCTTGAAATTGGCAGGTAGATTCAAACCAGAAATTAACAAGCCCAAAGGTTTTTTACTGAGATTGTCTTCATGGATCAACNACAATTTCTGGGAGCATGTTTTTGAAATCGCATCTTCTAAAAGTGAATTAGTTATGTTNGCTATGAGAATTGTGTTCATCATATTTTTTTTTTATAGTTTTACGGTNCCTGAAAATAAAGGTTTTTTCACTAACCAATCACTGTCACTGTTAAGTTTCGCTGCCTTGGACCATCTAATTCAATGAAAAAGATACTCTGCCAAGTTCCCAGCATCATCTTACCATTTTCAACTGGGACGGTCTGGCTTCCTCCCAATAAAAAGCCCCGAATATGACTATCTGCATTGTTATCAATACGATCATGCTGGTATCCAGCACCTTGTGGAATGACCTTTTCCAACGTTAATTTGAAATCTCTTACTAAACCAGATTCATTTTCATTAATAACCACTCCAGATGTGGAATGGGGGCTGTAAACATTTAAAAGTCCCTCTTTAATGCCACTGCGTGATAAAATTTCGGAAACTTCAGTGGTGATATCCTTTATTTCTACCCTCTTCTGGGTGTTGATCTTTAATATTTCCCGTGCTTTTTCCATTAAAATCCCCCTCACACTTTTTTTGGGAACAAACCCATTTTTAAGTGATTTCTTGCAAGCAGTGATCCTATCTGAGTATTTTTGGATTAAGGGTCTATGGATTCTTAAAGTTAGCAGTTCTTATCTAAAATAGTTGGAATTGTGTATCAACATCACTCTGGTCCATCATCCGTTCACAGTAGTAGCAGCGAAGGATTAATGGTTCATTATTCAATACTATGAAGCGTGTTTTGACTGGTTCGTCAGTGTTAGTAATGCAGTTAGGGTTTGAACAGCATATTATATTCTTAATTTCATCTAAAAGGTTGACTTTTCCTTTTTCAACAATTTCGTAGTTTCTAATAATGTTTATAGTGGCATGAGGTGCGATTAGGGCTATTTCATCTACTTCTCTTGAAGCCAGTTCCCTGCCTTCGATCTTAACAATATCCTTACTACCCATCTGACTGGATTCCACATTCATGGCCAAGGTCACACCAGTCTCTTGACTAGGCAGTTCCAATATTTTAAGGACTTTTAAGGCATTATTCGCACTAATATGATCAATAACTGTGCCATTTTTAATGGGTTTTACCTTCAATTCCTTAGGAGTTTTCATGTTTCACCCTTAACAAGTTCTTGAAGTAGATTATTCTGATAATATTTTATAAGATTATCCATTATTGATGATGAAATTTTTAGGATAAACTTGTAATAGACTGATATTTTAAAAAAAATATTCACAAAAATTCCAGAAGAGAATACAGAATTATTTTTTAAAAATAATTTAAATACATTCAATTTTTAAGACAAAACACCAAAAAAAGGGAGAAATGTTGGAATTTTTAAAAAAATAATTCCATCAGCGTTTATCCAGCACCATTTCAATGAACTTAGCATAAACTGGTCTGGTGATGAATATTCCAACTAAAACTCCGATTATAGTGGTGAATGCAAAACCAGATAGCACACCTATACCAGTGGCTCCTCTGCTAAACCCAATGTATGCTAGTGGTAGCATGGCTGCGACAAGAGTACCGGCAGCAGCAAATATGACAAAGAAAGCCTTTTTTATCTGAGACCGTACTCCGCCGATTCTTTTTTTCTCCTTAAACCCTTTAAGCACCTCATCAGTGATGATGATCTGATCATCAACTCCAGTTCCAATAGCCGCAATTATACCAGCAATAGCTGCCAAGTCAATGTTCCAGTGAATCACCGCGGCAGTACCTAAAATCAGAATGAGTTCGGCAATGCTGGTCAACATTATTGGAACAATTAGTATGATCTTTCGGTACTTTAGCATGATTATTCCTGAAATAACCACCAATGCTAACAAGCCAGCTATCAGAGCACCATGAATAAACTGATCACCTAGTTCTGCGGAAACACTGCTGACACCCACAATTTTAACTTTAACTGGCAGTGCACCGGATTGTAAGAGTGTTTGAATACTTTTAGCCTCTTTCACTGCTTCTTCCTTGGTTGGTGATCCTCCACTGATCTCCACAGTTGTGGATGCTTGACCAGTGGCCAGTCCTGGGGAAAGTTCAGGGGAGGTTATAAGTTGATCATCCAGATACATTTCAACAGGAACACCACCCTGGCCCTTAGCTATATTAGCAAAACGTTTAGCACCTTCCAATGATACTGTGAAAGGAACACGCCATTGGTTCCCGGTTACTTGGAATGGTTGTACATTGGTAATGTCTGAACCCACAAGGGCTGTTTTATTTTTGATTTTTGCTTCGAATTTACCATGAGTTCCCACAATTTTTGCCACATCATCGGGTTGTACTCCGGCAATTTCAACGATCACATTTTGATTCCCACTGGAGTAAACCTTCACATCTTTAACACCGAAAATGTTCAACCGTTTATCCATAACTGCAGTAACAGTGTTCATAGTAGCACTATCTACAGGCTTTTCCAGTTGAATCTGTATAACTGACCCGCCTTTAAGATCTAAACCCTGTTCAATCCCAAAAAAGGACATGGCAGCTATGCTCCCAATAATCAGCACGATAAGTAATATAACTCGTTTATCTTTGAGAAATTCCTTGTACTTCATTTTCGTGCCTCCAAGTACCATCTAAGTATGCCAAGGTTCATTAGCCAGGTGGTTAAAATATCCGCAGTTAAACCGATAATAAGCACAGCAGCTATATCTGCCAAAGTCTGAGCTGAGGGGATTAGGAAAATAACCACCAAGTATAGGGTGACCATGGAACTAATGGATGTTACAGCCATGGTCAGACCAGTTTTCATTGCAGTAATAGCTCTTTGTGTAATTGTTCCTTCCTTTCGTTTCAGGATTCTGGTGGTTAACAGGATATCAGTATCTACACTATAACCAATAAGCATGAGTATGGCACCCACAGATGCAACTGAAAGCGGGATTCCGAATAAGCTCATTCCCCCAATGGCAATGATAATATCTGAAAGTGCAACTGTGATAACTGCAATACTGGGAACGAAATCACGGAAAATTATAAACACAGTTATACTCATAAAGATGAATGCAAAGGCCAGAGCATAATAGATCTGGGTCATTGATTCTTTACCCAATACTGGACCCACTGATCTGTAACTGGAGATAGTTCCAGTTCCCTCCAGAACAGATGATAATTCCACCACATCCACATTGCCTGCAATCTCTACAGTAGCCTGATTTTTACTAACCATAACATCAACTTGTTGATTGGAAATACCATCACTAATTAAAGCTTTTAGTTCACCTTGACTTATCGGCTTTTCCAAATGTACAACAACTGTTGTTCCACCTTTTAATTCGATACCCTCCTCCAGACCAATGGTAAGTGCCAATATAATGGCTATGATGGTGATCACCACTGGAATGATGATGAGGGGTTTGTATGATTCTAGAAACCGTTCATAGTTTATCAAACAGATCACCAGTTTTTCTATTTAAGAAATTAAATCAATTTTTTCATATTTGTAATAGTTTGTTTTCGATATATCAATTTAATTTAACATTAATAACTTGATTCATTATTACTAGTTTGATTTAAAATTGTATAGTGTTATATATATTATTAAGTGTTTTCTGGCTTATCAGATTCCATATATGTGAAGATCTTCTTCTTGGACGATTTTTGCAACATCATCCACTAGTTCTTCAATTTTTTTACCACCAGTTTTCACTTGGAAAGATTTAATCATCCTGCCACCCCGAGGCTCTATTTTTTCTCTGATTCTCTCAATCACCTTCTGACCACCAGAACTGCCCATAGTAGCAAACAGAATAACATCTTTACCCTTAAAATCGCATTGGTCAATAAGGGTGATAATAGCTGGTGCAGGTTTACTGCCCCAAGTAGGACTTCCAATATAAACCAGATCATAATTGGATAGATCCACAGTTTCAGGTTTGATTAAAGTTTTCTGCTCACGAAATGCATCCACTGAAGCTTTTAAATAGTTCAATGGACCGTTTCGTTCAGTCAAGTCAACTATTTCAACTGTGTCAGCATTAATTTCCTCAGCCAGAGTTCTAGCTACCAGTGCTGTTTTCCTACTTCTTGAATAAAACAAAATAATAGTTTTCATTTTTACCTCAACCAATTAATAGTTCTGGTGCGTTTTTTTTAGAAACTAGGGGTTCATTTAAGAATAAATCTATTATTAGAAGATTATTATAAGGTTCACACTAATTTTTCATGTATTCTTTTCATAAATCCTTATAATCTTCATAAAATATGTGGATCAAAGTTTATAAAACTTTAGGGATGTAAACCCACAGCTTCCAGGGACATTGTCTCGGCAAACCCACACATCAAATTCATGTTTTGAACAGCCACGCCTGATGCACCCTTAACCAGATTGTCAATTGCAGAAATAATTACTAATCTGCCGTTTTCATCAATTTCAAATCCACCTATGTGGCATAGGTTAGACCCGCGAACAGAACTGGTTCTTGGAACTTCCGACACATCCATCACCCTAATGAAAGGTTCATCATTGTACTGTTTTTGGTAAAGCCCAAATACTTCATCAGGTGTAACTTCAAGATGTGGGAAACAGTGTAGAGTTGTTATAATACCTCGGATAACTGGTACAAGGTGGGGTGTGAATGAAACTCGCACATTTCCATATTTTCTGAGTTTTTCCTGGATTTCTGGCATGTGACGATGGTTGGTTAATGCGTAGGGCACTACATTATCACCAATATTTGGGTAATGGGTGGCTGGAGTGGGGTTTATACCAGCACCACTCACACCACTTTTAGAATCAGCAATAATAGTGTCCACTAAGCCGTTTTTCACAAGAGGTATTCCAGCCAGTATTGCACCAGTCACATAACATCCTGGATTTGCAACCAGGTTTGCATTTTTGATTTTGTCCCGGTACATTTCAGGCATTCCATAAACAGCTTCTAAGGGTTTTTTATGTTCCAATCCGTACCATTTCTCATAGACGCCAACATCATCGAATCGGTAATCCCCACTTAGATCAACTACTTTAATCCCCTTTTCCACCAGTTCAGGGACTATGTTCATGGAAGCACCGTGGGGGGTGGCAGTGAATGCTAAGTCAACATCCAAGTCTGATGGGGATTGATTAGTGAATTTCAAATCCATGTCATGCAAGTGGGGATGTATCTTACCTATAGGGGTGTCTGCGTACTGTCTGGAAGTGGCAGCCACAACTTCCACTCCACTATGAATTTCAAGGAATCTTAAAAGTTCGCCTCCAGTGTAACCACTGGCTCCAATAATTGCTACTTCTAACATATGTCTCACATTCATTTCTTAGTTGGGCTGGTTATTAAATTATTTCCATTCACTGAGATTTCTATTAATTGAGAATACTAAGCTCCTTGTTCACTTATTATTTTTAAGGGGAGGCACAATTGAGATACGCATAATAGATTTTAATTTTTGATCTAATCCCCACATCCAACTCATATTAGCCTATAGAATCATTATCATTACCCTAATTTTTCCATGATAAGTCTACCAACTATAAAAAAGTTGCATGATAAGTCTACAAACTATAAAAAAGTGTGATTCCGGGATATATGCATGATTTTTTTAAAAAAAATTTAGGATCCAAATTAATTAATTTCAAAAAAATGAGTCAATATTGAAAATGATTTTCGTATAAAAATTAATCAGAATGATCATCTTCTAAAGCATCTTCAAAGGCATTTTTATGTAAATTAGCGGCCATCTCCCTTTTAGATTCATCATCAGTGAAAAGTCGCATCCTACCAGCTCTGCAAGGGTAATGTTGTATTTTGAGTCCTACTTTAATTGGTAAATTGGTGGTTGATTCTCCGGTAACTGCCTCAGCCACAAATTTAGTGCTACCACAGGGAGCACACCTTAAAACCTCCACATCAACTACTTTATCCCCTTGACAGTTAACCCTGACTTCTGGTTTCCCAAACACAGAAACAAACTCATCAAAAGCAGCATTACCATTCTCAGTAAGGTCGCACATGTTTTCAGGACACGTGACATTACCATAGCTTTCTAGCTGGTTTTTAAACCATTCACCTTTCCAGGCGCCTACAATGATCCATTCCACTTTATCATGAAGGGCTTCAACCAAGTCAAGGGCCAGATCAGGATGTAAAACATAGCTAAGAATAAGATCAAACTTTTCCAGCTTATTGATGATCTCTGGTGAAATATCAATTTCATCCATAAAGGCAGAACCTGGTGGATCTATCAAGATATACTCAGAGTCAAATTCTTCTTTAATTGTTTCATAAGCCCTTTCACCATAAGAATCATCAGTTATGATTGCTACTCTCATATTAAAAAAACTCCATTGGATTTGGATAAATTATTTACTCGTTTTTCATCAGATGCTAAACAATATATTCAGTATGTGGTTTATTTGGTAATCATGGTGCCGATACCCTGTTTAGTGAAAATCTCAAGGAGTATGCTGTGTTTTATCCTTCCATCAATTATATGTGCCGATTTAACTCCATTTTCCAGGGCACTGATACAAGTTAAGACCTTAGGTAACATACCGTCTTGCACTGTTCCATCTTCTATGAGTGTTAAAACTTCTTTTATATTGGTTTTTTTAATAAGACTATGGGGATCTGAAGAATTTCGAAGAATGCCTGGAACATCGGTGAGTATGATGAGTTTCTCAGCACCAACCTCCCCAGCCACTTCGCCAGCCACAGTATCCGCATTTAAGTTTAAGGTGTTAGCCTTATCATCCACCCCAATTGGGCTGATTACGGGTATGTACTGGTTTTCAGTTAAAACTTCCAGGATTTCGGGGTTTATAGATTCAATTTCTCCCACCAGTCCCAAGTCAACCATTTGCTCCTCACCAGTATCCTGGTTTACAACAACTTGGGGGGAACGTTTACGAACTTTTAATAGTAGGTTATCTTCCCCAGATAATCCAACACTTTTACCACCGTGCAATCCAATGTTGGCCACTATTTCCGTGTTGATCTTCCCTACTAGGACCATTTTCACAATGTCCATGGTTTCCTGATCAGTTACACGCAATCCTCCAATAAATTTTGGTTCCTTACCTAGTTTGTTCATGGAACGGGATATTTCAGGACCCCCTCCATGAACTACTATAGGGTCCATGCCTACATATTTGAGTAGTACGGTGTCACGGGCTGTGGAACTCTTGGCATCTGAATCGATCATGGCATGGCCACCGTACTTGATCATTATCTTTTTCTGGTGGAATTTTTTAATATAGGGAAGGGCTTCAATAAGAATATTAACTGTTTCCATAAAAACACCTTGTTAATTAGTTTTTGATAAATTAATATAAAATTTCTGAATGTAATTAGCATGTTTTTTTTTTATTTTGCCTTTTTTTATAAACCTTGATAGATTTTTCCAAACTCAATGCTATTTTAATAGTTAATTTATATCTTCTCAGATATTATAGGTATTGTTCAATTATTCACTAAGCATTTACCATCTTATTTTCTCCAATATCTA
>JGI24709J26583_10001685_pt1 | contig 18669 bp, 15 predicted proteins | sample BioPla2DNA1_FD_26583 | JGI IMG/M metagenome (IMG submission 26583) | reverse complement strand
GGCGAAATCAGGTATAAAACTACTCTTTCAATTGATGAGTATGTATCTAAACTTGCGTATAACCACGCTGGTGAAAAACGACCTGTAGGAGTGTTTATAGGGACTGCTTCCCATGATAGTCTTCCCTATTTTAACTCCTTTAGAAAAACATACACCTCTAATTTTGANATTAAAGCAGACCTTGCTCTTCTTACAAAAAAGAATGTTCCATTTGAAAAAATACAGGGAAAAATAGAAAACGCTAACCTTATCTACATTGGCGGTGGAGACACCTTGTTTATGTTAGATGTATGGAAAAAAACCGGGATGGAGAAGTTAATTATAGATGCGTATAACAGAGGCGTACCTATTGCAGGACTTTCAGCTGGCGCCATTTGTTGGTTTTCTGATATGTACACAGATAGCGAAATGTTTCATGATCCAAACGGCTCATATTCTCTTAAAAAAGGATTAGGTATAATCCCCGCCCTAATGTCTCCTCACTACGATGAGCGAGTAGAATTTGACTCTATCGCAAGCACATTTAACATCCCTGCTTATGCTGTTGAAAACAATGCCGCCATAATCTTTGAAAATGAAATCTACACAAAAACTCTTTCTTCCGGCGGCAAAGCCTTCCTTTTCCAAAACGGCATAAAAAAAGAACTCCTTTAAGAGCCTTTTCCTAAAATTTCATTATCTGTTTTCCTTATCACGCGATAATATAAACGTTTGGTGTCTTGCATTGCACTTCCATTCTTTCAACCCTATACAAGGTTTTAACTAACTGTTGCTAACCCTACATTATGTGATTGGTTTATATTGCACTTTTATAGACCTATATCCCTCGATGATTGCGTTTTTACGGGATTTCCCACGTTTCAATGATTGCGTTTTTATGAGATTTTGCACATTTTGATGATTGCGTTTTTTATTCTAACACGGCTCTAATTCTACGAACACCTGCTGAGGAAGACTGTTCTTTTGTTATCTTAAATGTTCCAAGATCTTTGGTGTTGGATGCGTGAGGGCCGCCACAAATTTCTTTACTGAAATTACCAATTGAATATACTTTTACAACTTCTCCATATCTATCGCCAAAGGCTCCTTCTGCCCCTTCTTCCCTTGCTTTTTCTACACTCATTTCGGAACAGGTCACTTTGAGATTTTGCTTTATTACACTATTTACTTGCTCTTCAACCTCTTTAATTTCTTCTTCTGTTAAAGGTCTTCCGAAATTAAAGTCAAACCTTAATCTTTCTGCAGTTATATTAGACCCTCTTTGATAAATGGAGTTATCATTTAATACTTTTTTAAGTGCAGCAAGAAGAAGGTGTGTTGCGGTGTGTAACTTTGCAGTTTGCTCTCCCGCATCAGCAAGTCCACCTTTGAATCTTTGCTCTGATCCTGCTTGAGATTTTTGCTGATGCTCTTTAAAGCATGCATCAAACCCTTCTTTGTCTACGGTTATTCCACTTTCAGCGGCGAGTTCTATTGTAATTTCTATTGGGAATCCAAAAGTATCATAAAGTCTAAATGCTGCTTTCCCACTGATTCTATTATTTTGAATGTATTGCTTTAGTTTTTCAAACTCAGCAAGACCCCTATTTAGCGTCTTATCAAAGCGATCAATTTCTTTTTTTAGTTCATCTATAATTTTTTCTTTATTTTCCCCTATTTCTGGATATGCGTCTTTATATATCTCGATGTATAACGCTGATATTTCGGGGAGTGTATCTGGGGATATTTCTATTTGTCTTGCAAACCTTAACGCTCTTCTTATTAGCCTTCTTAAGATGTAACCTTGATCTACATTTGATGGCGTTATTCCCTTTTCATCACCTAGCATAAACGTGGCGGTTCTAATATGATCGGCAATGATTCTTTTTTCTTTTGTTGTATCTTTGTCTATATTCACAACTTTATCTAAAAGCTTCATCACTGGCGTAAATACGTCTACTTCATACACTGACTTATATCCACCGAGTGTAAAAAGNATTCTTTCTAGTCCCATGCCTGTATCTACGTTTTTTTGTTTGAGGGGCTCGTATTTACCATCTGCAGTTTTATTGTATTCCATAAATACATTATTCCAGATTTCTACATACTTTCCACAATTGCATGCAGGCGAACATCCATCACAACAATCTTCTTCTCTAGTGATTATAAATATCTCGGTATCTGGGCCACAAGGTCCGGTTAGTCCAGCGGGTCCCCACCAGTTGTGTTTTTTTGGTAGATAAAAAATCTTATCAGCAGCTATCCCTAAATCTTTCCAGCACTTAGCTGAGACTTCATCTCTTGGAGCATCTTCATCTCCTTCAAACACGCTAATTGCTATTTTTTCTTTATCGATTTTTAACTCATCTACTAAAAATTCATAGCTCATCTTAATGCTTTCTTCTTTGAAGTAATCACCTAATGACCAATTGCCGAGCATCTCAAAAAAAGTACAATGTGTATTATCACCAACCTCATCTATGTCGCCAGTTCTGATACATTTTTGCACATTAGTTAACCGTTTCCCTAGCGGATGCTTTTCACCCATAAGATATGGAACTAGCGGGTGCATTCCCGCTGTTGTAAATAAAACTGTAGGGTCATTATCAGGTATTAAAGATGCACTTTTAATCCTTGCATGACCATGATTCACAAAGTATTGTATGTACTTTTCTCTTAATTCGGAAGCTTTCATTTTATCCTCTTTTTGTCACATAAGTGTAACTGCTTTTTGATAACTATAGTGTTAATCCAACTAACTAAGATTTAATTTCTGATTACGTCCTAGTTTTTACGCAAAAATCTTTCCATGAACCTTTCGCCACTTGCAAGNATTCTACCATTTAGGGCTTCTCTTTCAGTGTATTTAGATACCTTTTTAAACTCTTTCTCGCTATTATATATTATATACGGAATTGCTTCAGATGAGTGTGTTTTTAGTATTAGTGGCGTTGCATGGTCGGGTAAAACTGCCATCTTGAAAGGCTCTTCGCGCTCTTGTAAGTACTCATACATTTCACCTACCACATAGTCCACTCTTTCTATCGCCTGTATCTTTAACGAGGCATTTCCTTGGTGTCCTGCTTCGTCCGGAGCTTCTAGGTGTATAAAGACAAAATCAACCCCGTTTTCAAATAAGCTTTTTGCCATATTTATCTTTCCGTCCCAGTTAGTATATATAGTTCCAGTTGCACCTAGTACATTTGGAGTTATCATACCTGTTCCAATCCCTATTCCTTTTAACAAATCAACTGCAGATACTACCCCACCATTTAGTCCGTATTTATCATAAAATGAAGGGAGACTTGGTTTTGTCCCTGCTCCCCAGAACCATAGATGAGTTGCTTTATTTTCACCTGCTCTTTCTCTTCTTTTATTCACAGGATGATTTTTAAGTATTTCGCCTGATTTTTTTATGAGAGTAATAAAATCATTACAACCCACACCTGTAGGCAATTTCTTTTCTACTAATTCTCCCGCTATATCATGCGGGGGAGTAAATACTGTTTTAAGCCCGTTTCTAGCCGACACTAAGCAATGTCTGTAACTAACCCCAGAGTAAAATGTGTATTCATCATTTCCAAGCTCTTTTTGGATGGTTTCCATAATGTCATGGGCTTCTTTTGTGGTAATTTCACCTGCGCTATAATCTACCATGACCTTTTTTTCAAAAGGTTNGTCGTCTGATAATGTTACTAAGTTAGTCCTTATAGCGACATCTGTGTCTCTTAAATTAACACCTATAGCCAAAGCTTCAAGAGGAGATCTTCCAGTGTAATATTTAACTGGGTCAAAACCTAAAACAGATAAATTTGCAATATCGCTTCCTGGCTTCATTCCATGAGGAATTGTCTTGACTCTACCTAGCTCGCCTTTACTTGCCAGCATATCCATGTTAGGAATACTCGCTACTTCAAGAGGAGTTTTGTTGCCAAGCACACTCCCTGGTCTATCTGCCATTCCATCGCCTAATACTATTAAATATTTCATATACATTTCTCCGCTTAAGGTATTATATACTAATACCTGTTTTTTAGTCAAAGAACTAAATAATTGTATATTTGATTAGACTGTACTTTTACCTTCTTCCGGACAAACACAATGCTGCCCTCTTCTCTTATGCACATCTTTACAACCTATCGTTTTTCTTTACTAATTAGATGTAACTTGCTAATATTTTTCTTGAGGGAGTTAGAATAAACCTTTTGGCTTATATGATTTAGGCAAGTTTTTGTGGAGATTTTATGAGTGCTTTAGATTATGTATATACAGTCTTTTTGTTTTTAGCTGGCGTAGGAGTTTTTCTATATGGGATGAACTTAATGGGCGATTCATTAGAGTTGCTTGCTGGTAAAAACCTAAAAAAGATGTTTTCTAAAACTGATAATAATATTTTTGCCGGTCTTGGGATAGGCATAGCAACTACTACTGTTATACAAAGCTCATCTGCGGTAACAGTAATGGCAGTTGGTTTTGTTAATGCAGGGTTTATGTCCTTACTTCAAGCGACAGGCATCATCTTCGGTGCAAATATTGGAACAACTGTAACGGCTCAATTAATGGCACTTGGCTTAGGTGGAGTTTCTAGCGTTAATCTTTCCATTGTTTTTGCTTCCCTTGCAGGCATTGGTGCTTTTATGCTTTTTTCTAAAAAAGATATGGTGCAAAAAGTAGGTAAGGTTCTTGTAGGCTTTGGAATCTTGTTTGTTGGACTGATAGTAATGGGCGATAGTACAAAAACTTTTGCAAAAAGCGAAGCCATTATAAAATTTATGGCTATTGTTAAGAACCCAATTCTCTTGCTATTAGTAGGAGTCGGAGTAACTGCAATTATCCAAAGCTCTAGCGCCTTTTCAGGTATTATCCTAGCCATGACTGCTTCTGGCATGATTACATTTGATCAAGGCTTGTATATGATAATAGGCTCTAATATTGGAACCTGCGTAACTGCGCTGATTGCATCTATCGGAACCTGTACAAATGCAAAACGCGTTGCACTGATACATGTTATGTTTAATGTGTTAGGATCTGTCGTTTTTATGTTAACAGACTTATTTGCACATTATGGAGATCTTCTATCCAAGGTTTTCCCCTCTCCTCAAACAAGAATTGCTATGGCACATACATTGTTTAATGTCGGAACAGTGATAATTCTACTTCCTTTTGCAAAACTGCTTGTAAAACTATCTCAAAAGATAATTCGCGATAAAGATGTTGCTTTTGATGATTTCGGAAAGCGTTTTTACTTTCTTGATTACAACTTGTTAAAGACACCTTCTCTTGCAGTTTCACAAGCAAGCCGCGAGGTTTCTCATATGTTACGCCTTTCCATACAAAACTATAGGCTAGCTATGGAAGCTTTAATCTCTGGCGACACTTCGGTAAAAGAAGCATTTTATAGAACAGAGGATATAATTAACTACCTAAACATTGAAATAACAAAGTTTTTATCCAAACTTTCAAGTTTTGAAATTACTGAAAATGACCATACCTTTATATCCGCCTCATACCACATCTTATCCGATATTGAGCGTATTGGAGACCATGCAGTCAACATATTAGAATTTGCACTCGAAGCAGAAAAGGCAGAAATTGCTTTTTCAGACGAAGGCAAAGAAGAAATGGAAGAGATGTTAAAAGAAATAACCATTATGTACGAACTTTGTAGCCAAATATATGATTCTCGTAACTTATCTTCTGCTAATCTCGTTTTTGAGCATGAAGAAATTGTTGATGCTTTAAAAGACACAATGGGCGCAAATCATATAAAGCGTCTGTCCGAAGGCTCCTGCACTCCTGAAGCTGGTGCTATATACCTAAATCTTGCAAGCAATTGTGAACGTGTAGGCGATCATTTAAAAAACATTGTAGTACTCGTTGGTCAATATTCGCTATCCAAGGCAAAGGCTAAAGCATTACGCCAAAAAGCTTCCTAAAAACTAATCTTTATGCACTTAAATAATATCTGTATTTTTACATTAAACAGGTGATACGCATTTAAAACAATGAAAAAACTTACACAAATAACACTTACAAAAGCATTACTAACAATCACAATTATTTGTGTATTACTATTTTTGACAGCATGTAATACGGTAGAACCATCATATACCGAAACGGTTAAAATTGAAAAAGGAAACACACTATTAATCGCTCATAGAGGACTTTCTAAACTAGAGGTAGAAAACACTATACCTGCCTTTTCCTTAGCAGCAGAGCACTCTTATTACGGAATCGAAACCGACATTAGAAAATCAAAAGATGGAACTTTTTTTGCGATACATGACGCTGATACAAGCCGAATTTCAAAAGAAAACATTATAATTAGCGAGAGCACAACCGAACAAATACGACAGGTAGAACTGCTGGACATGTCGGGAAATGTTTCAGCTAACTACAAAATCCCCACCCTAACAGAATTTATACAAATTTGTAAAACAAAAAACAAAATTGCAATTGTGGAATTAAAAGACCTTTTTTCAGCTGGAGATATAATGACTATATGTGACTTAATAAAAGATGAAGAGTATCTTCAAAGCACAATATTTATTTCTTTTCGCTTGGAGAATCTACTTACCTTAAGAGAACAGCACCCAAATCAGCCCGCTCAATATTTAATTTCTTCATACAGTAATGACTTAGTAGAAATCCTTGTCGAAAACAATCTAGATTTAGCTATTCATTATAAGGAAATAACAAAAACTCGAGTAAATAAACTACATGATAAAAGCATAAAAATAAATGTCTGGACGGTAGATAGTCCAAAAGATGCCAAAACGTTTGTAAATTTAGGTGTTGACTATATAACTACCAACATATTAGAATAAATTTTTATCATTCACAATTATGATGGTTTTTATTGTCAGTTTCATAGTAAGCGCAATCGTAGACAGTCCCTAAATCAGCATAGACGCATGTCTCTTTGTATAACCGTTTGTTTCCTTTCCATTATTATGTAAATTATTGACAGTGTTTTTTAAAAATGATAGTATTTATAAACTGTTTACTAACAGCATTTATATCCGACCTGGAGAAGTACCCAAGAGGTCGAAGGGGCTCCCCTGCTAAGGGAGTAGTACTGTAAAAGGTAGCGTGGGTTCAAATCCCACCTTCTCCGCCAAGTTAGTAGAATAGGTTTGATACAATTGTATTAAGCCTTTTTTTGTTGTGAAGATAGGAGTTTCACCCTTTATTCACACCTACAACAAAATTCTAACAGGTCATTAATTTATAAAAAATGAGCCATGTTATAATTTTTATTAAAAAACGCATCAACGATTTAACGATTACTCAACAATTTAACGATTACATAACGATTTAACGATTACTCAACAATTTAACGATTACTATGATAAGCATAGATGATCCACTTTAAAAATGTTATAATTGTAACTAGTGAAAACACATTAAAAATGTTGTTTTACAAATCCAATATTGAGAAAAAAAGAAACGGAGTGTAATTATATGAGTAAGAAATTAGAAGCTTTAAGAAAAAGAAGTATTACGATATTAATTATAAGAAGCGTAGGTTTATTCATAATTGCTATAATGCTTTTTGTCGGAGCATTTATTGCAAAATCTAAGACTGACGATAATAACGTTTTTATATTTTTAATTATTTTAGCGCTATTAGTTATTTTTGCTATGATTTTCAATATTATTTATCAGTATCAAAAATTTTTAAAGAAAGACTAAATATAACTTTCAGAAAGGAATATTNATTTACAACCTTTTTAATTTTATATATAAACAACAACACNAGTACAAAATATTGCCGGAAACGGCATTTTTTTGTAGATAATGGTTGACAAACAGAGTTTATTTAGTAAAATAAAATTAGCAACCACAAAAAAGCGCCTAAAACGGCAAAAAATTGCAGTGGATGGGAGGGAGCAAGAATTATGATTAAACGAGATAGTTACTTAAAAAGACTTACTTTAGCTAAATGGAATGGATTAATTAAAATAATTACGGGTGTTAGAAGGTGTGGGAAGTCTTTCTTACTTAATGAAATATTTTATAAATATCTTATTAATGAAGGTGTGAATGAAAATAATATTATTAAAATAGCCTTGGATGATGAATCATATTTTGAATATCTTGATTCAAAAAAACTTTCTAATTATGTAAAAGAAAAAACTAATAACCAAGATGAGAAATATTACGTTTTAATCGATGAGGTTCAAAAGTGTGTGGGATTTGAGGCTGTTTTAAATGGCTTATTATATCAACAAAATGTTGATGTTTATGTTACTGGTAGTAATTCAAAATTTTTATCAAAAGATATCATTACTGAATTTCGAGGTCGTGGTTATGAAATTAGAGTTTACCCACTCACTTTTTCAGAAATCGAATATTTATATGACAATAAAGAACAAGCCTTAAATAATTATTTAATATATGGTGGAATGCCACTAATATTTAATTTTAAAGAAGAACAAGGGAAAAGGGAGTATTTAACCCAACTATTTAATAACGTTTATTATAATGATATAAAAGAGCGTTATAAAATAGAATATATAGAAGAATTAGATAATATAGTTAAAGTTTTATCATCATCAGTTGGATCTTTATCAAATGCAAAAAAAATTACTGATACTTTAGTTAGTAATAAAGGTAAAGGTATTAATTACAGAACTGTAAGTAATTATATGGAATATATAATTGATGCTTTTTTATTTGAAAGAGTAGAACGTTACGATGTTAAAGGACGCAAGTATTTAGCACATAACTATAAATATTATGCTCTTGATTTAGGTCTTAGAAATGCTAAATTGAATTTCAGGCAAATTGAAGAAAACCACTTAATGGAAAATGCAATATATCTTGAGTTAGTAAAGAGAGGTTTAAATGTTGATGTTGGTATTGTTGAAATAAGGGAAAATATTAATAATAAAGATATAAGAAAACAATTAGAAGTTGACTTTATTGTTAATGAATCAGATAAAAGATACTATATTCAATCAGCATATGTTATCCCAAATGAAGACAAACTAAATCAAGAATTAGCTTCGTTTAGAAATATCAACGATACTTTTAAAAAGATATTAGTAAGAAGAGATCCTTATCTAAATCGTTACTACGATGAAGAAGGTATTTTGCATATGAGTTTGATGGAATTTTTAACAAATGAAAACAGTTTAGATTTGTAATATTCATTTTTTAGGGGTGCGTGAAAAAACACAGGGGTGCGCTAATTTTTGATGGGGGTACGCTCTTGTATCGTTAACGGTTGACTAACCCATAAAGGAACAAATACTTTGATACAATTTAACAAAGTATAAAAATAGCAAAATAATGAAAAAATGGCTTAAAATATGCCTTTTTTCTGGGAAAGCTGAACTGAAAAAAAATTACTGCTATAATATAGTTGTAATCTGGATTTAAGGGGTTATAAATTTGAATTTAAAGGGAAGGAAAATAGTATGTTAAATTCAATGGTTTAGATAATAGTAGTAAATTAAGACTACCATCATGTTATGTTGAAGTGACTGACGAAGAAATGGAATATTTAGATGGTGGAATGGGATTTTGGGCAAAGGCTGGAATAATTTCTGCTTGTGTAGTAATAGGTGCAGCAATAGAAACGGGAACAATTTGGATTTTAATGGAAAAGAAAAGAATTGAAAAGGAAATGCGTGAACTTGAATTGAAGATACATTACCACTACAATGATATTTCTTGGCTATCAAAAGCAATGGGCTCTATTAAAATAGAAGTTGAAGGTCAAGGCAAGAATGGTACTGAATATGCTAATGAGGGATTGGCCACGGTTGGCGACACAGTGCTTAAATCTGTTATAGCGGATAAATTGTACAGAACTGATAACATTCGCACAAAAGGCGGAATTACGGCTGCTAAAAGCGATTTAGAAAACAATGCTACAATGCATAGAATAATGCTTGGTGCAGGTTTGATAGATTTTTCTTATAACGATTTGCATTTCTATAAAGATGATAACATTCCAGAGCATGAAAAAGTTGTATGCAAAGAACATGATCCTTATCTTGAGGCGATAGTCGGTGCTGTATATTACGATTCGAACTATGACACTACTAAAAGATGGATTCTTAAATGGCTACTTCCATTATTAGAAAGATATAAACAGGAGAATTTATGATAGAGGAATTTGTTAATTTTTGTAGAAATAATCTTGACTTGAATTCAGCACATTATGCTCAACCTCAACCTTATAAATCATTATCAGTATGCATCTTAGATTGCGTGTATTCATTGCGAGCAAGATACTTTAGTACAACTGTTCCAGTGGTTGAAAGGTATGCTGCTGCGTATATGAATGGCGATCGTTTTGCTGCTGGTGATACATTAGAAGATTTTATGAACAACATTAATGCTGCTGGTGGCTATGCAGCTTTTGCATCTAATGTGTTGCATAATAATCAAAGGTTAGCTAGACAGTTAAAATCACAGGTTTGCTATGAACTGGCTAGAAAATTAAGATTATTACACATTAATACAAAAGAAGACTTCAAGAATTTTGATAGTGTTGAGTTATTAGAAATTGTCATTAATTCAGTAAAAGGAATGGGTACTGCAGGTTTAAATTATTTATTTATGCTTGCTGGAGATCCTAATAGATGCAAGCCAGATGTTCATATACATCATTGTATTAGGGATGCTTGTGGTAGAGATGTTTCAGATAATGAATGCCAAACACTATTGACTGATGCTGTAGCAGTATTAAGAAATGACTATCAATATTTAACCGTAGCTTTGCTTGATAGTATCATTTGGCAAAAGTATCAGATTGGGAACAGAAATCACTAAAAACAGGGGTACGGAAAGTGCCTTAAAGGTACGGAAAAAGCATCAAGGGTACGGAAATCGGTTAGGNGTACGGATTGTATCAATTTGTTAGTCCTAACACATAGCATATTAACACGTGTTCCATAAATCAACGACACGTGTTTTTATTTAGATACATTTTAATATATTACTACTCTCTCTTAGAGCCGATTTAAAATGAATATTTCATCTTTAACTCATTAAAGCTTGACNTTGGTATCCTTTTTAAATGCTGCAACCTTCCTACTGCAACCCCCTTTTAGCAAGCTCATTATACACTTCTGGAGAAAAATCATTCTTTTTCTTAGAGATTTGAGATTCTCTCTATTTCAGTTTTTTCTTCATCATACTTCATTTGCAATCTGTTCCAAAATGTTGCAGAGAGTGGAAATACTTTTTCTAAGCCAACTGCAACATCTGGTGTAATTGGATTCTCACCAGCTATTATTCTATTAATGTGTTCCTCCGACTTATCTATACGTGCAGCTAATTCCTTTTGTGTCATCTGATATAACTCTAACTGCATTCGTATCCTTTCGCCTGGATGCGTAAGTGTCTCATTTGATAATCCAGTCCATTTTGCTCCCATAATAATCACCTATTCCTATTGTTTCTATCTCTTCTTGACTATAACATTCTTCTAAAAAGATAGTATCATACATTATCTATAATATAAAGCTTAAAACTGCATATCAAAACATACCTAATAGGTAGTATTAGTTTGGTTGTTTCTGTCTTTTTATCTGTTATTCATTCTAAATTTGCTATAGTAAGAACTAAGAAGAATCCTGTTTCCAGAAATATTACATGTGTGGTGATTATTTATAAACGCTTTTCCTAGTTAACTATTGTGGTTAGTTGNAAACAGTTCCTTTAACTCATATCATATTACTTGATTTGCTTCTTGTTTTTATCACTATTCCGTGATATTATATGGTGGCAAGGAGGATAATATATGCCCGTGNTNTCTAGGTTTTATGGTATAGTTATTCGTATGTATTTTCAGCAATCAGAACACAATCCTCCTCATATACATGCTATATATGGAGAAGAGGTTGGCGTGATAGCAATTGAGTCTAGTGAACTTTTGAATGGATCTCTACCTCCTAAAGCTCTATCTATGACTCAGGAATGGATTCAAATTAACAAAACTACTCTTTTAAAGATGTGGAATACTCAAAAATTTACACCTATTCCACCACTACAATAATAGGAGGGATTGATATGTTTCATAAAATTAAAACGGTTCAAGCGCTANCTGACTTTAACTTGATTGTGCAGTTTGCAGAAGGCATTACAAAACTTTATGATGTTAAACCATTATTTTCAACGTGGGAGCCATTTAAGGAGTTCTTATCTGATCCCGAGCTGTTTTCTAATGCCGAAGTTGATAAAGGTGGCTATGGTGTAATTTGGAACGATGATTTGGATCTATCATGTGATGAGTTATATCATAACGGAAAAAGAATCAAGACTCCCTTCGATGGACTAATTGCCTTTACTGATGCAACCGAACTCTGGGGGTTAAATGAGAGTACACTGCGCAAGGCAATTACATATGGAAAACTATCAAAAGGTGTTGATGCTTGTAAATACGGTAAACAATGGGTTGTGACAACGGATGCTATGACAAGAGAATATGGACCTCCTCGTTCACGCACTCAATAAAACTATTTCGTTTTTTTGATTTTTGCAAAGTTCTATATCTCAAACAACATGTCTCTAAACGCTTCGACTACAGTTGGGTGAGGGAGTNTTTGAGTTTTTATATCTTCGACTTTTATTTTAAGTCCGATTAGAGTTGACATCATGCCGATATATTCCGAGGCATAGGAACCAACCACTGAGAATCCTAGGAGCGTGTCGTTTTTGTTATCATAGATTAGTTTCATAAAGCCAGTACGATCGGGACTTTCTACCACATATCTTCCTGAATATGTCAGTGGTATTTTAACTACTTTTACGTCTAATGCTTGAGAGATAGCATCGGCTTCTGTTATCCCTGCACCACCGACCTCGGGAGAGGTAAATATTGCAAATGGGATTGCGCTATAATCCATATTGTCTTCTTTGCCACTTAGGGTATTTGCAAATACTTCTGCCTCTCTGTATGCCGTGTGGGTAAAAAGGGAGATGCCGTTAATATCCCCTGCTGCATAGACATTAGTGATAACTGTTCTCATCTTGGAATCAGTTTTAATAGCACGAGTAACATCTAGCCCAATGTTTTCAAAACCTTTATTTCGGGTATCAGGTCTGCGCCCTATTGATACCAATACTTTATTTGCTGGCACAGAGAATGTTTCCCCGTTACGCTCAAAAACGACTTCGTTTTCCCCAAACTTTGTGACCTTTCCTTCGGTCTCAAACACCATCCCTTTCTTCTCTAAACTTCTTCTTAATGTGCTTGAAACNTCTGAATCTAGTCTTCCGCCAATGTCTGGGAGCATCTCAATAACTGTTACTTTTGATCCTGCGGTATTAAAGTGCGAACCAAGCTCTAACCCTATTACACCAGCTCCTACAACTACTAGATTCTCTGGAATTTCCTTAAGAGATAATATACCTTCATTAGTTAAGACAAAGCCTCTTTCCAGCCCTTCTTTAAGACCTTCTATCGGTGGAATGATAGGAACTGAACCTGTTGCTAAGAGAAGGTTTTTTGCAGTGTATTTTTGGTCATTTACTTTTACTATAAAGTTATCACCATCTTTTCCTTCAACAAACGCTTCTCCCGTAATAACTTCTACACCAGCGTTTCTTACTCTAGATGCAACTGCTGCGCCAAGACGTTTAACAACTCTGTCTTTATTTATCACAACTTGCTCTTGATTAATAGTAATATCTCCGTTTATCTCCATTCCTTCTTTGGCACAAGCTTTTGCATGCTCTACGGTTTTTGATATGTGTAAAAAAGCCTTGCTAGGAATACACCCTTCATTTAAGCAGGTCCCGCCTAGCTTTCCTTTTTCTATTAACGCAACTTTCTTCCCAGCTTTTGCAGCAAGCTCTGCCCCTCTATTACCTGCCGGGCCTCCGCCTATTACTATCAAATCGTACATAAGACTCCTCCTGTTTTGTTTATCACCATATTATATTTAGCTTTCTTTAATATCTTAAGCAATTTGTATATGGTTTCATTATATCATAATGTAACAAAGCTCTTACGCCTTAAGCGAAGAGCTTTTGTTAGTTATTACTTCGTTTTTATGAGCTAATCATATAAGAAGATTTATTACTTTAATTTTGCTCTTCTTGCTTTTGATATTGCTGCTAGTGCGTATGCAATTCCGCCTGTTACTACTACACTTAGCGCTAATGCTACTGCCGTTTCTACAGGGCCTACACTTCCGCCTCTAACTGGTATCACCTTATCATTTTCAGCATCATACATAAAGCCCTCGTAATATAGGTCAGTACCATCAAACGTTAGTTTACCAAACGTTGAGTGCTTTAAGTATTGATCGTGTATAGAGGCACCAAAGTCTATTGGCATATCATCATACTCACGGTATTTATAGTACTTTTCACCAACCGTTCCTAGATTGATATAGATTGTCCCTTTGTCTGCAATCTTTCCGCCTGCAAGTGTGCTTCCAACCTTGCTTCCATCCTTGTCAATATAGAAGGATTCACTATATGTGTGGTCGTGCCCAGAGATAACCAGATTTACACCATATTCCTCAAATATTGGTGGTAGTTGTGATCTCATTGCAACTATGTCTTTATCTTCTACGTGCGACCCTGCACTGTATAGCGTCTTATGCATAAACACTACTTTATGCTTTTTGTCAGTTGTTGATAAGTCATCTACTAACCAATCTATTTGAGCCTGACTTAAGCCTTGTTCAACAATATCGTTTGAGTTTAACACTACGAAGTGGACACTTGAATAGTCATATGAATAATATGCCCCTGTTCTTGAGTCTTGTACTGGCATGTCGAAGTTGAAATGCATCAACATATAGTTATACTCTTCAGTATATGCTTCTTCATTCCATTTTACATAGTCTTCGTCCATTTCAAAGTACTTATCTTCATGGTTTCCTGCAGCCAACTACTTGAGTTGTGTTTGCTACAAAACCTCTTAAAGTGTCTAGAAAATGTCCAAACATCTTAGTGTTTGGCGAATATTCAACTAAGTCTCCACAGTTAACTACAAAATCATAACCATTTTCAAACTTCCCTTCTGCAGCTTTTAATAGATTTCCAATTCTTGCATATGCTTCAGGAGTAAAGCTTTGTGGGTCAGTTATTAATAACACTTCAAACGGAGTTCCTGCTTCTGGAGCCGTTTTAAAGGTGTATACATCAGACCAATAATCCCTATCTGTCCAGCCTACCCTGTATGAGTATTCTGTATTTGGTTCAAGACCTGTGAGCTCAACTGTATGTCTTGCAACTTCTGTATATCCTAGTTGTGCATATAGACCCGCATCTATTAATCCCTTTGTAGTCCCGTATATCCTTGTAGTTGCATAACTAGAAGATGCTTCATTTTTATCAAAGGCACCCTTTGATTTTTCCATGTATTGAATGGTTCCACTTGTAACCCTATAATCTGTTATCCATGAAAAGTTTTTAGTCGTTGTCGTGTCGCTGCCGAAAGTAACTGTTAACTTGGATGGCAGTTTNCCNTTTACAATGGTTGGAANATCTTCTCTTGGAATAGATGTGTATGTGTATTCNTCACNTTCNGCAAAAACGATTANTTTNTTAGTGGTATCNCCNTCAAAGCTTTCATCTGTTACGAAAGCNGTTGCAACAGTTGCTACCATTTCGCCAATACCNGTGTATAACGANTTAGTTAGATANTTATCTAAGATATCATCAGCAAAATCCATTATGTTGTCGCCTACAATTTCAATCCCTAAATCTAGTCCTAAAACCTCGGTAACAAGAGCGCTGGTTAAAGCATCTACTGCCACTTTCCCTAAGACCACATTAGATGCGTCGGGTGTTGTTCCCTCCTTGGATATTAAAGGAAGGAGTAGGCCTTCTAGCAGCCCTTCAACTGCTGGGTCAGAACTAAAATCTAGTGGAGTTTCAAGCAGTCCGCGAAGGAGTAACATTAATCCTTTATCTTCGTCGAGCAAGAAGTCAACCAGTTTTTTGANAAACTCTCCACTTCTAATGTTTGCAAGACCTTTCTTAATTTCTTCTGGCAGCCCATCAGCAGTTTTTGGTTCAGTTCCATCGGCATAGGTGTTGTATAGAAACTCTACAAACTCTAGTANCGGAAGTCCTTCTGTTACTTCCAATACAAAAGCCCTATCTACTAAATCGTTTGCAAAAGCAAACAACTTGCTGTCCATCAACTCAGGATCATCTCCTGTATATTCGTAGTCTTTGAGAATTTTAGTTTCAATTTCAGAAATCAAAATATCAATAAAGCTTATCATAACTGCTGGATTTATGCTCTTTAAAATCGTATTATCCGATCCGGAGAACAGTCCAGACAGCATATCTTTTAGAGAGTTTATAATGGCAGGTCTTAAATATCCATAAACTCTACTTTTTATAGTTCCTTCTATGAATTGAATCTCCGTCATAGACTGGAAGTCCTTTATGATTTTCCCATTCATAAGGTCTTTAAATCCACACTCTTCAATTAAGGCATTTGTGAAGTATCCTTCATCAAACAATTTAGTAGCATCTACTTCTTCTATCATGAAGTTTTGTACATATAGATTTTGAACTCTATCTGCACCTTTTTGTCCAGTTTTAATAGTTGCCTTTCTAACCATTCCTGCANGCTCTAGCGGAGCGGTGGTTTGAATGTCTGTAATTTGGTTATTATTAAAAGACATATGGTGAGAAATAGCGCTACAATGCACGTGTCCAGTAAACACATACCTTGTGCCGAAATCTGCTAAAAAGTCTGCTTGTAGCCTCCAGTTGTCTACTAAAAAGCCGGTAATATATGCTTCTTGATATGCCATGTGCTCTACTACAGAGTGGTGGCTAAGGGCTACAAAATATTCACTGTCTGGCTTGTTCGCAATTAAAAAGTCTTTCATCTCATTGCTTACTTGTCCGCCTAATACATGCCCTTCTACAACATTAGAATGAGGAACGTCTAATCCCAATATACTCATGTTCTTTGGAGTCTCTGCAATGAAAGTTAATTCGCCTTTATCATAGTCATCTTTTGTCTCATCAAACATCCACTTAATACTTACATCGGCTGCTGTTGTAGAATTAACAAACCCTATTGGAGCACCTCCAGTACCTAAAAACTCTTCTTCAGTATAGAAGGATTCAGCCTCCTCATCTGTTATGTCCGGATACCCAAGTGATGCATATATCTTGCTAATCTCTTTTCTGGTAGCGCCAGGAATACTTTCACCAGTATTACGATTGTATGGATNATAGTTGCTTATGTCGTGGTTACCTTGAACTACGAATATTTGGAAACCAGGCTTTGTAACCCTTATCTCGTTTTGTAGGTTTCTAAGCATATTTGCAATATCTACCATAGACGCTCTTTCGCCGTCGTTAGAGTTGTCTCCAGTTAATACTAGATAGTCCGGATTTGTTTCCTTGACTTTTTCAAGCACACTCATGAAAACAGCTTCTGCCGTTGACTGCCTGACTAACATTTGCTCTTTAAGCCTTTTTTGATCGCTACCTTTATACAGCAATCTTCTTGGATAGTAGTGAGTGTCGGTTACATGTGCTATCGTAACCTCGTCTTCCCATACCGGCTCGCTTGCGGCCTGTGCCTCTACACCTTTTCCAATGCTTAAAACGGTAATAGATGCCATCAGTGCTACTAGAACCATTACTGCGACTAAGACTACCCATCTTTTCTTTGCTATACTCATCTGTTCTGTTCCTCCTAAAATATGTATATTTATATTTTGTATTAAAACCCATGACTATCTGGGTCTCTAAAATTCCTTTTGTTTTTATCTAGTCCTCTCATCTCTTCCATATCGGTTTCATCTAATTCAAAATCAAAGACTTGGAAGTTTTCTTCTATTCTAGAATCGGTTACCGACTTAGGTAGAGGGACTATTCCTTCTTGCATAAGCCACCTAACTATGACCTGTGCAGGTGTCCTTTCGTGCTTTTTGCCTATTTCTATAACGGTTTTATCATTTAGCGACTTCCCTCTAAGTAACGGAGCCCATGCTTCTACTACAATATTTTCCTTATCACAATACTCTCTTAATTTTACTTGTTGAAAATATGGATGTAACTCAACTTGGTTAACTACAGGTCTTACTGTAGCAAACTCTAGCAGCCTGTCGATATGATGCTCTTTAAAATTAGATACTCCTAGAGACTTAATCTTGCCTTCTTTATGCATTTCTTCTAACGCTGTCCAAGCCCCCTTAATATCTTCTATCATCGGCGGCCAGTGGACTAACACAAGATCTATATATTTGACACCAAGTCTAGCAAGAGACTCTTTTACAGCTTCTTTTGCATTGTCATAGTAACAGTCGGTAGTCCATATCTTAGTGGTGATGAAGACCTCTTTTCTATCTAATCCACTTTCCTTTANGCCTTCCCCAACTCCTTCTTCATTCATGTATAGGCGAGCAGTATCAATATGCCTATACCCTACTTCCAAAGCTTTGAGCACACATCTTTTAGTGTCTTCTGGAGGCATTAAATATGTGCCAAAACCTATTGCTGGCATTTTGTTCCCATCGCTTAAAAGGATTTCTTTCATTTTATACCTCTCCATAAATGCAAAAACAACAAAACATAGCTATTCTATGCCTTTGCGTTTGTATGTTTATTTTTGCCTTCTTTATCCCAAATATATGCGCTAACAATCTATGTCAATCTCTGTTTTTAAATAAAGCCCGCGAGCGCGCACACTCTATTGTCTATTTATTATATATTACAATGACCTCTTTTTCAATACCG
>JGI24709J26583_10001683_pt1 | contig 18693 bp, 16 predicted proteins | sample BioPla2DNA1_FD_26583 | JGI IMG/M metagenome (IMG submission 26583) | reverse complement strand
TACCATGTTATTATAGTCCCCATAAGGAGGACGAAACAAATCCATCTCTACACCTGTTAGCTCCTTAACCCTATTGTGAGCTTTCATAATCTCATCTTTACACTGTTGTTCCGATAATCTAGACATCTGCTTATGATTCTCACTATGATTGCCCAGGTCATGGCCTGCTGCCGCTATCTTCTTTACATCCTCTGGATATTTGCGAATCCATTCACCAGTCATGAAAAATGTAACCTTTACATCATGTTTGGCTAAGGTATCTAGTATTGTCTGAGTATCTTCATTGCCCCAAGCAGCGTCAAAACTTAGTGATACCTTGTTCTCGTCCGTATCAACACTATAAATCGGCAGGTCTCTTTTTTTACTGATATTTGATACTGTAATGGCCTCTGGTATGAATTTAATACCTAGTCCTATCACTGCCAATATACTTAATACTATAATCCCAATCTTTACAAATAAGGTAATATCTGATACGGAATTTTTATTATTTACTTTATCCTTATTTTGATTAGCCTCATTTTGATTATACATAGTTTCACCAATTTTACGATGTGTTACTATAATATATTGAAGCTTATAGTCAAATATGCGACATGGGCAAGCCAAAATACTGCTTATATTATTTAACCAACCCTTGATCTATTAAGAATTCATGTGCAACTTCAGCAGGGTCTCTTTGTAATTCATCAACTTGATAGTTTAAACTAATCATAGTATCATCATCTAATATGTCAGCTAACTCTTCAAGAAGAGGTACAATTTCAGGATATTCTTCGGCTGTTTCCTCTATAACTAAAGGCACCGCATAATATGGTGGAAAGAAGTTTTTGTCATCTTCTAAGACCACTAGGTCATATTTTTTAAGAAGACCATCTGTACCAAATGCATCTATTACATCCGTTTCACCATTTGCAATAGCAAGGTATTTATTGGCACCATTTAGGCCAACTTCTTCACCAAACTCTATGTTGTACATTTTCTCTAGACCTATAAGACCGTCATCGCGGTTTAAGAATTCTAGACTTGCACCAAGTCTTAGCTCCTTAGCTACTTTGGTTAAATCGCTAATGGTAGCCAAGTTATATTTTTCAGCTGTTTCTTGTGTTACTGCCAGGGCATAAGTATTGTTAAAGCCCAATTGTTTTAATACATCAATACCATAACGCTCTTTTAGTTCATTTTTAACTGTATTATATACTTCATCCATATCACTATTGGGCGGATAGCTTAAGGTATCTCCATAAATTGTTCCTGTATAATCAAGATATATATCAATTTCATCCTTATTTATAGCATTAAAGCAAACTTGGGTTCCTCCTAAGTTAACCTTTCTTACTACTTGAATGTCAGTATTTTCTTCAATTAACTCAGACATCATATAAGTCATAATATACTGTTCAGTATAGTCCTTACCCCCTACAGTAATCTGTTTATCTGATTTATTCATATTGTTTTTTACACCATTAAAAACAAATAAACTTGTTATTACCACTACGGTTACAGCAAGTATGGCTTTTTTGTTACGCCTTTTTTTAAACCTAACATTTGACCTGGTAGAAGACTCTTGTAAAGCAATAGGTGTAACAAGATCTTCAATTAAGCCAAATATATAATCAACTAATAATGCTAGGATACATGCTGGAATAGCACCTGCTAATATCTGATAATTATTGGTGGTGCTAATACCTGAGAATACTAAGAATCCCAGACCACCAGCACCAATATAGCCTGCCATAGTCATAAGACCAACAGCAGTAACAGCAGAAACACGCACACCTGCCATAATTACTGGTAGAGCAAGAGGTATTCTTACTTTAATTAGAATCTGCATCTTAGTAAGACCTATAGCTTTAGCTGCTTCTAAAGTATCTTTATTTATATTTAATATACCTGTGTATGAGTTTTTAATTATAGGTAGTAGTGAATATAAAACCACCATGGTTACAGCAGGTAGCACACCGATTCCTAGTAGTGGAATAGAAAGTCCAAGTAAAGCCATACTTGGTATAGCTTGAACAACATTTGCGACTCCCATTACTGGCTTACTAGCTTTTTTGTAGTAAGATATTATAATACCAATAGGTACTCCTAGAACAACTGCAATTACTACAGCAACAGCAGTAAGTCTAATATGATCTAATGATAAGGATATAATTTGATCAACATTATTTATGACATAATTAATAAAACCTTGTAATAATTCCATACTAGTACACCTCCGTCATGTCATCAATATATTGTTGGCTTAATGTTTCAACTAAACTACTTTTTGTTATAAGCCCTTTTAATTTTCTTTTATTATCAACTACTGGTATATTGGAAATGTCATATTTATCAATCTTTTTTAATACATCAACAATAGATTCATTAGGATTTGCATATATATAGTCTGAAATGATAATATCCCTTATATCTCTATTTTTTGCGTGTTGAACATGTTTTTTCCTTAAAACACCCTGTAATCTGTTAGTTTCGCTATCAATAGCCATTAATGTATTAACTTGCTCTAAACCCATTAAATACATGGCTTCATTTATTGTACAATCTACTGGACATGTTACGGGATCATTTATCATAATATCTTTAGCACGAATATACTCAGGTGACTGCCAAATTCTGTTATCACCTACAAATTCTGTTACAAAATCATTTGCAGGATTCTTTAAAATGTTTTCAGGTGTATCATATTGAACAATTTGGCCTTCATTCATTAAACATACTTTATCTGCCAATTTAATTGCTTCCCTAATATCATGAGTTACAAATACAATTGTTTTTTTAACTTTTGCTTGTAATCTAATTAATTCATCTTGAAGCACAGTCCTCGTAATTGGATCAACTGCCGAAAATGGTTCATCCATTAAAATTATATCTGGATCTAGTGCAAATGCCCTGGCAACACCAACTCTTTGTTGTTGGCCACCACTAAGTTCACTAGGATATCTATCTAAATAACTTGTATCTAATCCTACCAATTCAATAAGTGCTTCTGTACGTTCCTTAATTTTGTCTTCTTCAAATCCTTCAACCTTAGGAATTAACTCAATATTTTCTTTTATTGTCATATGTGGAAACAATCCGGTTTGCTGTATTACATAACCTATGTTTCTTCGAAGCTTAATTGGGTCAATTTTTGATATGTCTTTATCTTCAATAGTAATACGCCCTGATGTAGGGGTAATTAGCCTATTAATCATCTTTAATGTAGTGGTTTTACCACACCCACTTGGTCCAATTAAAACAACAAAATCTCCTTTTTCAATTTCAAATGAAACATTCTTTAAGACTTTGTTTTTCCTAAAATTCTTTGATATATCTTCAAGCTTTATCATAAAACCTTTCTTCCTCCTCAGCTTTCCCAAAAGTGACAACCTACATGATATGATAAGGTTGTAGCTTTGTCAAAAATGAATTACATATGAAAACATAATGAACACTGTGCACATTGCACAAAACTTCTTGTTATTAATTGTTCAATGTTTATAGATTTAATTGTCCTATACATTTTTATCCATAATGAATTTAATGATTAACAAAAAAACAAAAGATGATTTTTTAGATTTGTGAAATTTCTAAAAATAATAAATGATAATAGAAAGTCAATAAAAATTAAGGGGGACATATCATTTGTAAGTTGTAAATACACTTGACTAATGATATGTCCCCTAAATGTTATTTTCCTGTAATGACATTATATTTTTTATATTAACTAGAATTTTTGTCTTAAGGCATACTATCAGATGGATATAGAAATTCCATAACTCGTCTATAACTATCTTCATCACCTATAAAATAAAAGACATCATTTTCTTGAAAGTCTGCATAAGGTCCTGGAGATAGAATCGTATGATTATTACGTTTTATTGCAATAACTGTGGCACCAGTATGATGCCAAAAGTTAACCTCTGATATGTTTTTGTTTATATAGTGAGTAGTTTTTTTTATAATAACTTCAAAAGGTATAAAAGGATTAATAGATTGAAAACGTGCAATGTTTTCTGTTAATCGCCTAATCTTTTTCTCTAAATCTAAAGTTTCTTCTTTTTGTCTTGATATACTACTTTTTATATCAACAACTAAACTATTAACAGTTTGTAAATCTTTAAATTCACGGACGAATTCTAAAGCTTTTTCGTAGGATTTAATAATTACCCCGCTACCTTTAATGGTTTCTACTATACCTAAGTCAGATAGAATACTTACTGCTCTCCTTGCTGTTTCTGAAGAGACATTATACCCACTTGCTAGAGTTGATCTTGTATAAATTTTTTCTCCAATAAAGTATTGATTTTCAACAATCTTTGATGCAATATCCACCGCTATTTTTTGATAAGTGGGAATTCTTAGCTTCTTTTCCATGAAGGCAACCTCTTTCTATATATTATTTACAATATCCAATGTTGTAATTATATTAAATTTATTAGATCAATTTAATTCTTTCAACTCTAAACTATGTAAGCTCTATAAAAATATATCATACATTATTATATCTGTAAATCTTGGACTTGCTCACACTACTTTATATAAGTGGATACTTCTTGCTTTTAATGTTAAATATTTATGTAAAAAATCTGGGATCTCCTATTTACTAGGCATCCCAGAGTCTTATTCTCTCTCTGCTCAATAAAGTAACGAGTATTCATAGCTAGCTTGATTAATTTCTGAAGCTTTGATTAGTGACCCCGCTCAAAACTCCCTCTCCCAATAAAATCAAACATCACCTTCCTATCTACCATAAACCTATAACGTATTTTACAATCAATGCTTTCATAAACAGTACGGGTCATGTTCCCTTTAACTGGTGCCAGTAGATTATGAGGGTTTTCATCTATCAACCTTACTTGCAGAGCATACCTACCTTGTTGCAACCACAATTCACGCTTATTATATCTCCTGATTTTTACTCCTAAATAAGTTGCAAAGCGATATTCTTTACCACCATAATATACACTTCCAATACAACCCTTAAAGTGTAATTTACCAAACGGTATATCAGCTACAGCCATGACAATTGTATTATTCCCTTTGGTGTGCCAACTGCATTGTGTCCACAGGTAATCTCTTGGAAACTCTACTCCCCTATCACCTTCAATATAACCCAGACCCCTATTAAAACACACTTCTCTTCCATCCACGATTAACTTTCCATAGATGTCATGTGCTAAACTATAGATACTATGACGGCACTGCATAAAAGGAAGATACTTAAATGGTCCCATAATATCATATCTTGGCGGTGTCCACTTAGTAAAGTAAAGTTTACCTTTCACTGTTATTTGCTCTGTCTCTATATTAAGGACTATTCCCTCTGATGTAAATATATTATTAGCAATCCGCACCCCAGATCTTTTCTTTAAAACTGCAAATTCATCAATGGGATAAGTGATTTGATAAGAAGCAGCATTCATTATCACTTGGATTGAGGTAGACTTCTTCCCTTTCTCATCTATATGAAAAGCAGGGATCAAGGATATGACCTCTGCCTCATTCTGATTCCTAAAATACCATCCTTCAAAATAACTTCTCCTTTTGCAAGTCCCATGAAAATTAATCATATATAATATCCTCTGTTCAGAATAGTTTTTTTACTCCTTCTTTAGTCTGATATAAGGTTGTAGCTTTTATACATGGCAGTTTTCCCTCCTATAATCATATAGATAAATTAATATATACAACTAATCATTATCCTATATATGTTCCTACATTAGACTAATGCCTATTACTCTTTACTTCAACATTAGGAAGTAATGCTTTTATCTTCTCTATATGACTATCATCTTCTGTTGAATCCCATTCACCTACATAGCTATCTACTATTACCGTTTTAAGATTAGGCAAGCTCTTTAAGGGTGTTAAATCACAGTCTTTTGGAAGGTCAATTTCTATTTCCTCAATACCTAGTGAAGCTAAGGGGGAAATGTCATAGCAGTTGTTAGATAACAGGGCTAAAGACTTCAAGTTTGATAGTTCACCTATCCCTGATATATCTGTAAGTCCACCAATTACTTCTGTTTCACTCCATATACCATATCCATATAAACGCAGACTAGTTAGTGTTTTAATTTGTTTAATGAACTTGAAGTTATCATTATCACAACTAATACTTAGATGATTTAATTTTGAAAGATTCGGTAAAACACTATAGTCAGCTTCCCCAAGCCTCATTAATTGAAGACTACTTAACTCAGGCATAGAGAGAAAAATATTTAAATCCGCTGAAGCAAAGCCTGAAATATAAACACTGTTCAACTTTCTAAGTCCACGTAATTCATCAATAGAGGTTAGCTCATCACTACCATCTATGTCTAAACTAGTCAGCTCAATTAGCATTGATATGGGGGCAATATCCTTAATACTGTTATATGAAAGATTTAATGTCTTTAATGAAATTAGATTAGATATCACCGATATATCCGTAATATCATTACTTGCAAGGGTAAGATGTTGAAGCCTCTTCAAGCAATCAATATTATCTGTATTCCCAAGGGCAGATATATCCAGATTCATTTGGTGGCAAATTGTTAACCATTTTAGGCTTGTAAAATGCTCCAAATCATCTAAACTCTGTATGGCTCCGTTTTTATCATAGCTTTCTCCATTTTGTAATCCAAAGGAGTCTTCTCCATACCAAGCCAATTCCGAAAACCAAGTATGATCATTATAGCTATTTATTTCACTTTCTTTAGCAATAATATCTCCCCATATTTGAAGGTTACTTATGAGTTTGACATCATCGTAGTGAATATCCTCTCCATTGACCTTTCCAAGATACTGGCGGATTAGTCTTTCAAATTCAGCATCTTTCCACTGTATTATATAATCATCACGAAATTCAATCTCACTTGCTTCTATAATGCCTAGCTTTCTCCCAATAACTTCATTGCTAGTTTCCTCATATACACGCTGTAATATCTCTAAAGACCTGTCATGCCAACCTTCTGCTTCATAGGCCTCGGCTATAGCTATGTAACCCTCAATAATTGATTTTTCAACTCCAATTAAAGCTTTTTTTAGATTCTCATTATCTGTTGCTTCAATTCCTCTGCCAAGTAAATTAACTGCATCAAGTTGTCTGTCCAGGTGTAGATAAGCATCTGCAATGCCAAGATAGGCACGTGTATTTTTAGGTTCGATTTCTATAGCTTTGCTAAATGCTATAACAGCCTGGTCATATTTAAGTTCTGTTAGATATTTTTCTCCCAAGGATAATTGATCTAAATCCTTCTCCCCCTTATTGTCACCTGTTACTGTAACTATTGTGATGATAGCTACCATTGCTAGCAATAAGATGATGGTTATAATCATAACTTTCTTTGATTTTAGTACTGATTTCACAATATTCCCCCATTTTTTCAAATATAGTTTATAGTAAAGCTAATACTTTCATCTTACCTCACGAACTTCCTATCCTTGCCCTTATTTAAGAAAGCCTATTTTTCACCTACTAATTATATATGGTTACTTCTAGTTTAATTCTTCCTAAAGTGATAATATCTCCCGTTCTTATAATTGTAGGCTTGTCTATTCTAGTGTCACCTACATATGTATGATTAGATGAGTTATTATCCTCTATATATACATCCGAGCCTTGTAAGTATATCTTACAATGCTGACCTGATACAGACGACTCCTTAGTTATTGCAATCACATTCTTTTCCTTTAACCTACCAATTGTAATTAAGCTGTCCAAATATTTTTCAAATATTTGATTATTAGTTAAATCCTTGAGCTTAATACGCGTTTTACTTTCTGGAGCAAACAGGTATTGGGTTCCTGTATTTTTCTGCTCTGCAGGATTTACTAACATCTCTGTCCTATTGTCTGAATCCATAATAGGATTAACACCCATATTATGATTTATGTTATTGTTATTATTGTTGTTATTATTATTTTTCTTGTTTTTATTTCTAGAAGAAATCAATACAATAATTATAAGTATTAAAACTATAGTTGCCAAAGCAACAAAAACATACATAATACTAGGTATGTCCTTAATCTTTGCTATTAACTTATCCATTAATCCTACTGGTTTCGAATCCCCAAACATTGGGTTTTTGCTCTTTTTATTGTCAGCAGCATATGTAATATCTTCTGATTTTTCTATCTCATCATCTGAAGCATGACCCAAAGCATCATCCTGAGCATCTTCCACATCCTCTGTATCTTTAATTAGATCTTCTATATGAATACTCTCATCATCAGATTTATTTATATGCATATTCATTCGTACATCACCACTCAATGTATATGCACCATCCAAGGTTTCGATTTCCAGGCGGATATTTTTAATGCTACCATCCTGTAATTCTTTAGGTGCGGTGACTTCAATACGGCTATAGTTATCTATAGGATCAATAACTTTTTCTACTTCATCTAGATTGGATTCACTGGTAAAACTACTATAATTAGCATTGGTTATACGGGAAATAGAGAATAACTCCTTAAGCTTGTCTGCGTTGGAATTATATTCGCTTCCAATTGCATAGATGGGATATGGTGATTTTTGTAACAATGAATACAACTCATTGATTGTTACCCCAGTATCATTACTATCAGCTCCATCGCTAAAGACAATTATTCGATAGAAACATTCTTCATCTGAACTTTCAAATTCATTAATCAAATTATATAATATCTCTATCAAGTAGGTTTTTTGCTTTTTGTATTCAATATTGTCTAGAGATTTAACAAGTTCCCACCTATCACTATTATAGTCAGATTTATAGTCAATTTTTTCTCCATAGGAGGCAATGGCAAAGCTCTCATTGGCAGTTTTCTTATCAATAAGATTAACTAATAATTTTATAAAATGCTCATGCTCAGCCTCTTTTATAGATAGAGATGTATCTATTAAAATTAATGTTCTTATTGGCATATTGGCTTGACTTAACTTTGAATAAGTTATATTCTCAACACTTTCAGATGCTATATATCCTTCAACTGATTGTATCTCAGAATCTATTCCCTTCACATATAGAATAATATTGTCATCTTCAACATACATCTCTACAATATTGGCACTATCTGCAGCAGAAACCCTGCTTGCATTAATTATTAGGCTAAAGACACATAGTATAGCTACAATACAGACAGAATATATCCTTTTTTTCATTTATCTACCTCTACCTTAACTATTGTTTATTCACTCAACTTATTGTTTTATTCACCCTTACGAAGTCTTTCCATTACCTCTTCTGCTTTTCTCTTAAATTGCATCTGCTCTTCATCTTGATAGCCCAGAAAGTACACAGTCTCAATCTGGTCATTATTGAATAAAAATGTTTTATCAGCACCCATATATCCTTCGGGAAATAGGCAACCGGAATAATCCCAGAACACTGTATCTTGCCCTACTTCCTTCTGACATACGCCGACTATCATAACCTTCTTTGTACTATCCTTTAATAAAACAACACTTCCTACCGGTAATAATCCTTCTATCATTTTTCTTTCCTCCTCTTCTCCTATTAGTTCTTCCTTTTTTCTTTAATAAAGTCTTCCATCATATCCAAAAATCTTATTTGCTCTTCATCCTGATAACCAAGAAAATACACCTTATCAATTTGCTCACGGTTAAATAAGAATATCTTATTTGCTCCTATATATCCTTCAGGATACAAGATTCCTGCATAATCCCATAGAGTCCCTTCCTCTGAAACCTCTCTCTGACATAGGCCCATAATCATCACCTTTTTTGTACTATCCTCTAACAATACTACTGATCCGATTGGTAATAATTTATCCATCTGCTTTTACCCCTTTCAATTTAATATACCTATAGCTATTATAACTAGTGCGGTTATTGTTAATATAATCGTAATGCCAAGAATGCTATTGTCAACCCTGCGACTGAATTTTTCATTCTTCATTTTGATGCTGGGTATTTCTACTTGAACTATACCAGAGTAAAATACGTGCCCAAAATTAATAGCCCTTCTTCCAATAACATCACTACAATATGAAATATCAATCAAGCTGTCAATAGGCATCTTTTCAATACCCTTTTTGTCTGTATTATAGTCAGTGCGACATCTAACCAATTCACCTCTATATTCAAATTCCACAATTGGTTTGAATCTATTGCCATGGACTTCATGTTGTACAACCTTTGCTTTAACCTTATGCCAAGTCTGGGGTTTTTTAGATGAATGATATAAAATGCCCCAAACTGACCAGCCGATTATTGCAAGAAATAACATCATTGCCCCAGTAAGTTCCATCTACTAGTCCTCCTATCCAAACAAGTTACTCCATCCCTTTGATATATAATCAAAAGTTGCCTCGGCCCCCTTTTGTACAGCATTAACAGCTTTACCTGCCACATCTGTAACAGTATCTACCATGCCACCGATATCTGCTTCAAAGCCTATTTCTACTCCTAATCCAAGCGAAGCACCTAACTCACATTTTATCTTTCCATCTGAGTAACCAAAATCAGCGGTTGCACCGACACCAAATTTAACGCTACCACTGACCCCCACTTCTCCTCCAAGGATATTAGCTCCAACCTCAGCTTCAGCTTCAAATAGCACTGCTTCAGCACCTAGGTTAGCAGTGGCTTCTAGTTTACCGTTAACTATTCCTAGTCCAACACCTGCTGTAGCTTCAGCTGCTAGTACCTTTACATCACCCTTGCCATAAACACCCAGCATATCACTTCCGATTTGACCTTCTAATTCTCCTTCGAAAGCACTGACACTGGCCTTGGCCTTGGCACTTACTCCAGGGCTTAAGTAGGTTTTACCATCCTTATCCATAGCATAAAGACCACCACTTAAGCTACCTTCTATCTCCGCATTTAACACCTTTGCATTAACCGAGCTATTTGTATATTTACCTTCAGATGTTTTTTCATAATCCAGTACACTATATGATTTTGTTCCTTTTATTTCTTTTTCAATTAAGGTTGCTTTCTTCTCAGCAACAATATCCTTATCCTTACCATCTATTACTTCTCCAGTGGCTAGATCACGTATCTTACTTTTTGGATCGGTTTCTTTTAATAAATTATTTTTTTTGAGTTTATCCTTAAGATTATCATTAAAATCTTTAAACTCATACCCTGCTTTTAAACTGTCTTCGGTTTTATTAGTAATCTTCCCCACATATAAGGTGTTTCCTGCTTTATCATTATTGTATTTTAATAGATATTTGGCAGTTTCTCTTTCTCTTTTTGATTCAGTAAAATCTTTTCCTAATAGACTCCATGTATCATCAACCCTATGCAGTTGCAAGAGTGATGTTGATTCCTTATAATCCCTATTACTAGATGTCGGTCCCCATGACCCACCTCCACCGCCTCCAGAAGCTCCTATAAAATTAGATGTCGATCCCCATGAGCCACCTCCACCAGCTCCAAATCCTCCTCCGGAAATTGCCCATAAAGGTATTGAAACTATTCCATATCTTCCAATAAAATCCTTTGTTTTAATCTTAAAAGATCCAATTATTTTATCAATAATTTTAGTCTTTTCTGATGGACTAAGATCATCAAGAAAGGCATTGGCATTATTAGTTGCTTCCTTACCTGTGGATGGCAATAATGATAATAAGGTTTTCACCTGTGCATCGGTTAACTTACGTTCATTCTGCTCATATAATCTTACATACAAGTCAATGGCTTTTGTTAGATTATTGGTCCTGGTTATTATATCTGAAAGCATAGAATTAATTGAACTGAAGCTACCTGATATACCATTTCTTCTAAGGACAGGAGAATACAAGCTATTCTTAACTGACAAAGCTCCCGATTTAACTTGATTTAATACTGGCATAGTGGTAGATATGGATTGATTTGTTGATCGTACATTATCTAGCATTATTTTAATTTTACCCATATGACTACCCCCTATCTTAAGAAATTACCAAATAATTTTTCTAGTATACTTTGAGAACTTTGCTTAGCTGCAGCTGCTTGCCTAGCTGCTTCTGCTTGCATGGCTGCTTCTCTTTGCCTAGCCTCTTCCCTAGCGGCGGCTTCCCTGGCGGCCGCTTGCCTGGCCTCTTCCCTTCGCCTAGCCGCTTCTCTTTCTGCCGCAATTCTTGCAGCCTCTTCCTCCCTATGTATATCTTGTGCTGCAGACCTTATACTACTATTTAAGCCTTCTAACATACTGGCAACCTGAAGTAATTTTTTATCAATATCTCCAATTGCTTGATTAATGTATTTGAGCTCTTTGGATTGCCAATACATATTAAGCAAATCCCTGTCATTTATGAGCTTACTACGTATATTTCTCAGTTGTGTTGCATATTCATTAAGTCTAGCTGCTTGTGAATATGTCTGACTTACATTAATTGCCATGGCAACCTCCGTCTGCCACCAAAGTTATGGCTGTATTAATAGAATACTTTAACATTTTCCTTCTTTACTCTGAATCCTTTGAATAAAGGATGGATCATATTTTGCTAATAATTCTTTATTCCTTGTATACTTAATTGTAGTAGTTGATGAATGAACCTGTCTTTCTAAAATGTCCCCGAAATTTAACACATCATAGTATAGGGTAAATAGTGCTACTATAATAAAATATTCATTTGATATAAGATAAAGCATGTAGTTATCTTTAAAATCAATAACATTTTTATCTTTCTTAACAGTAGCTATGAGGTTGTCATCTAAGTAGATACATAAGTATAGACCTTTGCTTCCCATTCCAACCTCATAAGATTGATACCTTATACCCTGATACTCCATTTCAGAGTAAGCATATCCCTTAAAAAATCTACCCTTAGTACGTCCTACTATATATCCAACACGATTTTCTTCTTTTAGTATATGAAAGCTTAATCTGTTTTCCAGTTTCCTACCATAGCTTGTATCCGAAGGGTTATAATATAACCTTATAAGCTCATCTGCTTCTGTATGTAATAATATTTGGAACTGTCCCCGTTCAAATGGTGACTGGGCAAGGGCTAGGTTGTTATCGCCTACCCTAAAAACCCATTCCATATCCCTAGTGTTTTTCCTTTGACTTAATTCAACAATCACTCCATCTCACCTCTAACTGTAACAGAACAATATACATTATATTTACCATCATTAGTTGATACTGTAATAATCGTGGATCCAGGGGAAATAGCCCTTAATTCTCCATAACTATCTACCTGCACTATGGAATTATTCCCTGATACTGCCCTTAGATCTTCTCTCTCATAACCTGGAGGAAGGGAGGTGATTTCCACTGTAATACGGGTGTCCATATCCATATATATTACATAATCCTTTATGGCCAAGGATCCTAATGCATCAGAATTTTTCTCATATTCCTTAATATCAACTGCTTCAACCTTTTCCCATACAACCCAGCTATTGGAGTAGAAGGGAATATGCTTTGACTTAAGGAGTCCGCCACTCTTGGCATATATTTTCCAACTGAACTTGATTCCAACCTTATTGGCTAAGGTATTATCAGTACCTATGGATATTGTTACTATGGGAATATACATGCCGACATCGGCTTTATAATATATCCTTTGTGTTTCTACAATCTTATTGTCTGAGGTTTCTTCCTTTACTTCTCCCACCATCTTAGCTTCGGCTTCAATTAGAACTCCAGTTTTTAATTGTACGTCAACAATCTTGACACCAAGTGCCTTAAGAGTTGCTTTTATTGAAGGACCTACTTCTAATTTGGCCCCAATGCTACCGTCAATAGTTTGTGTTTGTTTTGAGGTCTTTTTAGTATTACCTTCACTATATTCAGTAATAGAATTATTAGATATCACTGCCTTAACCTTTAATTCACCGTTGAAGTCAGCATATAAGATAATATCAACATCAACAGTAATTCCAGTTGCTAAGGGAATTGGTAGGGTAGATATCTTGAGTTCCTCTTTTAAGTATCCTTTAACTGATAGTGTTGATTCAACATCAAAATTACTTTCAGTAATAAGATACTTTATTCCATAGGGTACACCAAATGCTTTCTTTGTTTTACATTCAACATCTACATAGAAATTCTTAATAGATAAGGTACCGGTTATTTCATAGCCGCCTTTAAATTTATTTACAGCTGTTAACCTTTTTTCAAAGCCATCCTCATTCAACTCAAATTCATGACCATCCGGTACTTTGTCAATAATATATCCTGTTTTTTCAAAGAATTTCCCCAAGTCCTCCTGGGGAGATGCACTACCGGGGCCAGGAATTATTCCACTGATATCTGCTGACACATTTCCCATGGCAGTGTCAAATTCAGGAGTAAGATTAAATGTGCCCTTAGTGAAATTTACCTTAAAGGATAAATCCATTCCTTTTTTACTAATATTTTGTGGCAAAGAACTTCTGTCTCCACTGTATCTAAACATGTTTTTATCATATACATTATAGGATGTTGGTAGTAAGCCCTTATCATGGCTAACAGAATAGGTAGATATATCATTACTTACTAGCTCTACCCCTTCCCCTAATATCATATGGTCCGTATCAGGAAGGGCATGGGCTGCAAATTCAAGTTCATTATATATATCACCGATTTCCGGTTCAATAACCTTTACAACAGCTCTATCACCCTCATAAGTAATTGATTCAACCTTATATGCTACACCAAAAGGATCTTCAGCAGTTGCAGGTGATACAAACACATCACCAGCCTTCAAACTATCAGCATACCTAGCTGACATTTCAACTGAGTCATTAGTTATCACTGTAATATCATTGGAAGTTAGCTCTGTATAATTTATAATATCTTCATTAATCTCAATATTTTCGTATTCAACAAACTCTTTGTTAAGGTATGTATCAGTTGTCCATTCAGAAACTGACACACTTTCACCCATTGTAACTGTCTCATTAAGATATCTTGGCTCTATAGAATCAATAAAACCATTTTCAAGGGCATATAGAAGAAGGTCTTCTTCCTCAGCTTCACCCTGCTGCCCAGTGTCTATTCCTGTAGCTAATATAGAGGTTTTAATCATAAAATCTCTTGTTGCTGGTTCATCTGGTTTTATTTCCTTATCTTCAAATTTAAATACATTCCATTCATAACATGATTGAACATAGTGATAAATATCATTTTCCCTATTAACATCTTCAAAATATGGTTCATCATTTTGAAAATCATCCATACCCAGACTACGGGCTAATACTTCAATCCATTCACCCCTAGTAATCTCGGACTTATCATTATCCAATGAAGTAGAATCGGAAGCCTTATCTTTCCCATTATAATAAACAAGTACAACCGTGCCTGATATAATAATTAGAATTAACAAACTTATTAAAATTGTTAGTAGCTTTCTTTTATTACCCATAACTTTCTCTCCCATCCAATAGACTTTTAATTATGCCCTCTACTTCAGTAGATATATTTTCTGCTATGCGATAGAATATTGCTACCGCATAGCAGATATTTTTTCTTAGTTAAATGCACTTGCATTGGAGTTTATAGCTGTCTCTGTTGAGTTATAATTTGTTACTGTATTGTCTAAGAATTTTGCATAGGAATCAATAATTTCCTTATACTCTGCAAACTTAGTTGATAGTGAATTGAATCTTTCTCTAATTGTATTGGATGCATCACTCTGCCAAGAAGCTGCTAAGCCATTCATCTCATTCTTTATCTCCATCAAACGGGCATCCAGATTTGTGTTTAAATTTCTAATGGTATTTGCGGTACTTGATACTTCATTAAGTGATATTTTAATTCCTTCAATTGCCATCCTATTATCCTCCTTTAATTAGTTAGTCTCTTGGCACCTGCTACTATCTCATCCTGAGTAGTGCGATATGCCACAGCAGATTTTTTCAAAAACTCTGAATACTCTTTCATTAAAGCTACCATCTTCTGAAAATCATCTTCAAACCCTTTAATCTGATTTGTGAAAGCAATGTTATCTTTTCCTTGCCATGCAGTGGCCATTGCGTCAACCTCGCTATAAAGCTGTTTGTAAATACTCTCGTAATCAGCTGCTTGTGCATCCATCTTACTGGCAGCACTTTCAAGTTTTGCTGGATCAACAATAATTGTTCTGGACATGTAAATTTCCTCCTTTAATATAATCTTTATTTGTTTAAATTAATTAACTTTATTAATGTTGGCTACCTGTTGTCTTGTTGAGTTTATTATAACTGTATATAATAATCCTGGGTTAAAACCTGACGAAATGCATACTTAAGATGACAAATGAATTTTTTTCTCCTAAATAAGCATAAATTTCTTGCCATTATATATATCAATCTCATCAATGGACATATTATTGCTGTAAACTTTACCGGTTTTTCTATCACAAAGAACAGCATCTTCTGTGGGACAATAAAAATTTCTATCAGTTTCTGATATCATGTCGGACATGGTCCTAACTACTTCTGATATCTTCACTCCTTCAGGAAGATACAAGTCATATGATTTTCCAATGGCTGGTATCATTATTTCTACAAGCACCTTCTTCATACAAGTTCATCCTCCCTCTCTTCAACTGATACTACTTTAACCAGGTTATATCTACCCTTTTGAACTACAATAGCATATGCAGGCCCAATAGGCTGGTATAACTCCTTCGTGACCCTATTAACACTAATCTGCATTCTCTCAGTAAATCCATCACCAATCCATATTCCATTACCACTGGTGCAGTGCTTTCTATACCAAGGTTCATGGGTCATGGTTGCATACCTTGAGGATGAGGATGATAGTATAATATGGATATTAAAGTCTGCCTCTGATTTTTCTAAAATTAGCTTCAGTTTATCCTTACGGTCATCCGATAGCCTTGAAAATAAGGTATCAATAGAGGGTATTATGTAGAGGATCTTGTAAAAATCCATATCCTCAGTTATTTTACCAGCTGAAGCCTTATAGCTGTTGTGTCTATATACTACCAAATCAAACCACTTTGCTATGTAATCCTCTAGGTCATCATAGTGATAGTCATATTCCATAGTCCTTTCTCGATTGAAACTTTCCTCAATATCAAGGACAACAATCTTTGTTTCAATATCTCGGGTAGCAAGCTCTGCCATGGCCTGTAGAACATCGGATTGGTCTTCATCCTGAGAAATAAAAGGTATAATACAGTTTTTAGCTAAGTTTATAGTAATGGTCTTCATACTGCTTTTATCTATACCAACAGGTAATCTATCTATCCTAATTTTATCCTCTGCAAATAATTCAGGTGAGACAAAGTCCGGTAACACTGGGACTTTTTCAGCTTTAATTTCATAAACCTTCTGCAAATCGCCACAGAGTTTTACAATTAACTCATTGCTTTGACTGGTATTATCTGAAATACAAGCTGTTTGGAACTCATAAGCCCTATCATATTTAACTAGTCCTCTACCCTTACACTGAGATGGGACTACGCCCTCTGTATTACCAAGGATACCAACATATTCTGATTTATCATTTAATTGCAGGGTTAAAATCTGCTTAAAGTTCTGTAACATACGATAACGAACCGCATTGGTATTAGAAGCTGTAATCATAAAGTAAATACCATACTTTGTCCCGTCCCTAGTTAGAACCGATAGACTATCTTCATAATCACTGTAGATTTCAGAAAAGGATGAATAGTTGTTTATAATTACAAGTATATTTGCTATTGCTTTTTTAGAATTTTTACAGTATTCCTCATAACTTCCACCATAGTCTACAAATAACTTTTTACGCTCTGCCAATTTGCCTTCCAACATCTTTAATAGGTTTTTAACCTTCTCTTCTTCGCTGGCTACAATTATATCTCCAACCTGAGGTGCCCTAGAGAATATGGTTAATGTTTCAGATCCAAAATCAAGTGCATATATATTAAGATGCTCTGGGCTATGTTGGCCTATTAACCCATATATCATGGTTGTTATAAAATCTGATTTTCCGCTACCGGTTGAACCATAAAGCAATACATTGCCATCTCTTGATATTGGTAAGGTTAATAGATCTTGCTTTTGGTTATATGGATCGTCATATTCTCCTACTACTGGATTGAGGACATAATCCATAAAGCTGTAGCCATATTTTTCTTTTAGTTTCTCTAAGTATATTATCTTAGGTATTGCTTCTAGCCATAAGGTTCTTGTCCTTACACCTTCTTCAGCTGCTATTTCACAAAGATATCGCAGTATTTCTACGTTTTGCTTAGACCTACTCTTGGAATCAATGGCCTTACTTAGCTTCTTTTGCTTTACTACTCGTCCAATATCATCAATCATTGAAATTGTACAATCCTTATCTTGCTCTTCAATCTTCTCAGGTATATATGGTGCACCACACCATGCAGACTGACCTAATTCAAATATTTCATTAAAGCCTACTTGTAAATAATATCTACCAGTTATGGATAAGGCTGCTGCATCAGGTCTCTTAATCATATCAATACTGTCTGCTGTTTCTTGTACCTTTAGGCAAACTCTAAAACGCGAATTACTCCATATCTGGTCATCCACTACACCAGAGGGTTTTTGAGTTGCTAAAATCAAGTGTACACCGAGACTACGACCAATTCGGGCAGCACTGATTAATTGTTGCATAAACTCCGGCTGCTGTGCCTTTAATTCTGCAAACTCGTCAGAAATTATAAACAAATGAGGTAGTGGCTCCTTTACAACTCCTGTTCGATAGAGTTTTTGATACAAATATATATCCATTGTTCCTTCATTTGCTATCCTTCTTGCTTCATTAAATATGGCTTGTCTTCTCCTAAGCTCACTTTGAATTGATAATAGGGACCGCTGTATAGAAGCTCCATCAAGAT
>JGI24709J26583_10001682_pt1 | contig 18695 bp, 13 predicted proteins | sample BioPla2DNA1_FD_26583 | JGI IMG/M metagenome (IMG submission 26583) | reverse complement strand
GGCCTGGCTAAGAAATACCACTTCTCCAGCCTGAATGTTATTGCCCATAAAAGGATCTGTCCTTCACGTTCCGGCATCTTTTTTACATTCTCGATCAGAGCGTCAAAGTCAATCTCATTGCCGTTGTCTGCTTTCTTTTCCAATTCCATAACCAGACCCCCCAAGTTAATCAAGAATCGAGTCTCAACCGCACCTGAGTCATTGCAATGAAACAGGTGAAATGCATATGTCACCATTTTATATTTACTTGACCTCCGGTGCAAGTAAAACATGGCATCAAGAGCGGCATATTATTTCCCCGGGAAATATGGACTTGGGTGTGCAAAATTTGTACACTCACCTCATTATTGCCCGTTAAATGAGCAGTCTGAAATCGAAACCGGAATTGAGCATGAATATAATGAAATATTTCAAAAAGCACGCGGAGGCATAAGGTTTAATGTGCTGATGTACAGGGCTTTGTGTGCAGATGGCCACTGTCTTTACGCACCCGGATGTTTCATGAGTATCTTCACACGCTTAGGTGCTCAGCAAGTGTCTTCACGCACTCAGGCGCTCTATGAGTACACTCATGCACTCAGATGCTCTATCAGTATCTTTATCCCCATAGCGATCAGTATGATTCCGCCTGCGGCTTCGGCCTTTGATTTGAACCTGGCACCGAAAATGTTCCCACCTTCACGCCGACAGCTGACAGTATAAAGGTGATAACGCCTATAAATGAAACGGCACTGATTATATCGACCTGAAGAAATGCAAATGAGACACCTGCTGCCAATGCATCGATGCTGGTGGCCAGCGAAAACGCAAACATGGTTTTAAGATTGAACGAGCCACATGAGTCTGAACTGTCTGCGATGTCGCAGCTGTCATTTCCGGATTCCCTTATCATGTTGATTCCGATCAGTGACAGCAATACAAACACGATCCAGTGATCCACCGCTATTATGTAATCCTTGAACTGGGTACCGACCAGATATCCTGCCAGGGGCATAAATGCCTGGAATCCAAAAAACAAGCCTGTTATAGCTGCATGGCTTACCTTGAGTTCCCTGGTCGACAAACCTTTGCATATTGCGACAGCAAACGCATCCATCGAAAGCCCGACAGCCACAAAAAACAATTCAAGTATACCCATCAGTTCAAGCCTGCCTCCCAGTCATTGGCCATACAACTGAATCATAATAACATATATTGCATCATTCTTCAATATCCATACAATATCGTATCAGCGGCAAAAGTAATTGCAGGTACTACCTGCAATTACCCGGCCGCCGATTTCCTCATGTTGCCGCCGTCGTGTTGGACAATACCGACCGTTGCTGCTGTACTAAAACACGCTGCCGTTGCCGTCGTGCGGGACCATGCCGATCGTCACCGCACAGTCCTGTCCGCTGCTACCGCATGGAGCGGCTGATATTGTTGATCAAGTCATCAAATTCATCCATGAAATTGTTTGCCATCCCATTGCTGTCCCCGACTGTGCCCAGTCTGCTCATACGGGTCAGCATGTCCTGCGAATCGGTCACCATAACCTTTCTGACAGAACTGTCGATCTGCTTCACCCTTTTCTCGATACTGGCCCTCAATCTGGACATATTGGCTGAACCAGCACCGTTGTTCCTCAGGCCTACCACTGCAGTATCCCCATTCACAAGGACCACACAATCGCCGATACCGCCGGTTTTCTTCAACTGACTTTCTATCAGCGATGCCCTCCGGCTGTCATTCCCGCCGATCCTGTTGGCTATTCCGGTGCCAGGCATCCCATTACCTGTGGTGCTGTTTGATCCTATGGTATTGCCGGGCGTATTGCTGATCGTCCCATCCCTGGCTATGCTCCAGCGGTTCGTACCTGTTGTATTCCCGCCGAAGATGCCATTTTGCCCAGTGTTGTTCCTGTCCATCCCCATCAGGTTGTTGCCGTACCTGCCTCCCACAAGGTTGTTGCCGTACCTGCCTCCCACAAGGTTGTTGCCGTACCCCTGATACTGTGTATCATTGTTCATGCCGTTATTGAGGCCGTTGGGATCCCGCGCCCATTCCTGACCTGTCTGAGCACAGCCGGCAAGCATCGTGCCGATGAGGCATAACATCAGAACAGTACATAAGGCTGTTTTAAATGATGTTTTCATTTCAACACCTCCCGTACTATTCTGTGTACATAATCTTTATTTATTTGCGTTAAAAATTAAAAGAGTTGCATAATCATCGATGAACAGGAATATATATAATGTTTGCATAAAAAATGATTTTATGTTGCTTCATATTTACATAATCCAAAACAGCTATTTATGGAAATCAGGCACATAATGATGATCCACCGTTATAACTGCACGGTAACTCTCATCTATTCCGCTGATTTTTCCCGAAATGATTTCAATAAGTTCTTCATCATCATATTTGAAATCAAAGGGGACCACCACGTCAAATATGAGCTTTGAATGGGTGATGCCGAAAAAAACACGGAAATCATGGATGCTGATCTCAGGCGATATTTCTTTGATCAGCGAATCCACTTTTGACTTCAGGTTATTTATCCTTTCGTNGTCAGTTATGACAGGATCCAGATGTATGACCAGATGTATGCCGAGATCTTCCAGAAAGTCCCGCTCTATGTTGTCTATGATATCATGGCCGACCAATATGTCCTGGTCAGCGGACACTTCGCAGTGCACTGAAGCGAAATATTTGTCCACGCCGTAGTTGTGTACAGTCAGATCGTGCAGTCCGACTATGCCATCATAACTCATGATCTTCCTGTAGATACGGTCCACCATCTCTTTTGAAGGGGCCGTGCCAAGCAGNGGNCTTACCGTATCCTTTATGAGTTTTATACCGGATATGGTTATGAAAATGGCAACTGCAGCACCCATCCAGCCGTCAGTATTGAAGCCGGTAAATTTGGAAACCAGCAAAGCAACGAACACTGCAGCAGTGGCAAGGATATCGTTCCTGCTGTCTATCATGGCAGCGCTGATCGCTTCGGATCTTATGGCCCGNCTCAGTTTTCCGTAAAAAANGCAAAGCCAGAGCTTCAGCAATATCGAAATGATAAGGATGGAGACCACGAGCCATGAAAAAACCAGTTCCTGGGGTTTCAGGATCTTGCGGACCGAATTCAGGAGCAGCTCCAGTCCCAGGAACATAACTGCTATCGACACTATCAGTCCTGAAACATATTCCATCCTCGCATGGCCATATGGATGCCCGGCATCTGCGGGTTTCCCCGAAATTTTGAAGCTTATCAGGGTCACGACGGATGATCCGGAATCAGACAGGTTGTTGACCGCGTCTGCGATTATGGAAATGCTGCCCGCCAGAGTACCTGCTATTATTTTTATTGTGAACAGCAGAAGATTGATCACTATCCCTGTAATACCCGAGAGCTTTCCGTATGACTCACGCACGCGTGCATCGGAGGTGTCCCTGTGGCCCTTCACAAAGAGCTTCAGCAGCAGCTCTGTCATTTCCCCACCAACTTTCATTTAAATGATACTGGTCTTGTTCCGGACCCTGAATTATCTGCCGTGCTATACTATACTGTGTTTTTGCCCGCAGAGACCTCCGGTGCTGCGGCAGTCCTGCAGGCAAGCCCTGCCTCTTCAGATCATGTTTTTCTCATGAATTCATGCCTGCACTTCGGGCATGTGATGACGATCTTCCCTTTGCCCTTCGGAAGCCTCAGCTCTGCCTTGCAGTCAGGACATTTAAAAAACCTGTGAGTTTTCGATTCTGCCATGCGCCGCTGTATTTTTCCGAACCACCTGCGGACACGGCTGGTGAGCATGTAAAATTTATAGTTTTCCATGCTCCTTCTCTTTATGTTTTTAGACAGCATCCTGAAAATACACAAACCCAACGGTATGTATACGATCAGCGACAAATACGGGATCCCGATGAGCCTCACTGTTATCGATAAGACGACCGCCATCACCAGCAGTGCCAGTGAAAGCTGATCGGCCCCGTATCTTCCTGTCATGAATCTTCTGAACCAGTTCATATTTTGCTGCCCCCAATCCTTCTTTTGTATGCCGCCGTATATGACATTGCCAATTTCACCATTTCCACAACAGGGATTATCATCAGTGCCAGCCCTGTACCTGTGAGAAGGTCGGTTGCCTTAAGAGCGGTCAGACGGAAAACGGTGTTTGCACCGGGTATATATATGACCGCCAGCGTCAATACCAGTGACAGGACCATTGCACCGGTAAGATATTTGTTGTGTGTTTTGAGGCTGAATATCGATTTCACCCTCGACCTCATGTTGATCGAATGGAATACCTCACATAGCGAAAGTGTCAAAAACGCCATGGTCATTCCGGTGATCTGGGACTGCCGTCTGCCTATACAGAACGAAATCAGCGTCAGTATCGCAACGGCAATACCCTGATAGATGATCCCCGCTGCCAACCCACCGGCGAAAATGCTCTCACCGGCTTTTCGGGGCGGTTTTTTCATGACATCCGGCTCTGCTTCCTCCATGCCCAGGGCAATGGCGGGGAATGTGTCTGTCACCAGGTTTATCCACAATATATGGATCGGGGCGAACAGCCTGAAATTCAGCAATGTGGCCGCAAACAGTGCCACTACCTCACTCAGGTTGGCAGAAAGCAGGAATTGTATCGCTTTTCTGATGTTGTCATAGATCCTTCGCCCTTCCTTCACTGCATGTACGATGGTGGCAAAGTTGTCATCGGCCAGTACCATATCAGAAACGTTCTTCGATACATCTGTCCCCGTTATCCCCATGCCTACGCCGATATCGGCAGTTTTGAGAGCCGGTGCGTCGTTGACTCCGTCACCGGTCATCGCCGTAATCATGCCGTTCTTTTTCCATGCCTCCACAATGCGCACTTTGTGCTCAGGCTGGACACGCGCATAAACGGCATATTTCCCGACATCCCTGATAAACTCCTCATCTGGTATCATGTCAAGTCCGCTGCCGGTGATTGCCTGGCTTTCATCAGAGATGATGCCCAGTTCTTTTGCTATGGCAACAGCCGTGTCACGGTGATCGCCTGTTATCATCACAGGCCTAATACCGGCAGAGCGACATTCATTTATGGCATCGCTGACCTCCGGTCGCACCGGATCGATCATACCGGCCAGACCGATGAAAACCATGTCATTTTCCAGTGTTTCCGGCGAGACAGTCTCAGGCAGTACATCCATTTCCCTCATTGCTGATCCGAGCACGCGGAGTGCCTTCGCCGCCATTTTTCTGTTTTCAGCAAGTATCATCCCGCGCAATTCCCCGGTCAGAGGCACCACTTCGTCTCCTGAAAGCATGTGGCTGCATTTGCTGAGCAGTTCATCCGGCGCGCCCTTGGTGTACTGGACATATCTGCCCGAAGGTTCCCTGTGCACCGTAGACATCATCTTCCTCACGGAATCAAATGGAGCTTCAGCAACCCTGGGCATGCTTTTTTCAAGCTCTGATTTGTCATGCCCCTCCTTATAGGCAAATGCCACCAGAGCACATTCTGTAGGCTCCCCGATCACATCGCTCCTGTCCTCCGTCAACTGAGCATCATTGCACAGTGCCATGGATATGGTAAGCCTTTCAGTATTCCCGAATGTATCTGTCACTGTCATTTTGTTTTGCGTCAAAGTACCTGTCTTGTCAGAGCATATGACCTGTGTGCAGCCCAGTGTTTCGACTGCAGTCAGTCTCCTTATTATCGCATTGCGCCTCGACATCCTGGTAACGCCGATCGACAGCACCACCGTCACTACTGCCACGAGGCCTTCAGGTATCGCAGCTACAGCAAGACTGACAGCCAGCAGGAACATATCCAGCACCAATCCGCCTGAAAATCCTCCGTTACGCAGCACACTGAACAGGAATATGAAAACGCTGATTCCAAGAACACATATGCTGAGTATACGGCTAAGTCCTGCCAGTGTCCGCTGCAGCGGTGTTTTTTCATCCTCAGTCCTGGAGATTATATCGGCTATCTTCCCCATCTCAGTGCCCATACCGGTGGCNACTGCAACACCTTCGCCGCGCCCGTAAACCACATTCGTACCCATATACGCCATATTGCGCCTGTCACCCAGCGGTACATCACTGGTTTCTGCCGCTATAGCCGCCGTGTCTTTTTCCACCGGCACCGATTCGCCTGTAAGGGAGGCTTCCTCGATCCTGAGGCTGGAAGCTTCGATCAGTCTCATATCTGCAGGAACGGCATCCCCTGCTTCCAGCAGGACTATGTCGCCCGGCACCAGTTCCTCAGACTTTATCTGCATCACATGGCCGCCCCTTCTGACCCTCGTAAAAGGCGATGACAGTCTCGCAAGAGCTTCAATGGCTTTTTCAGCCTTTCCTTCCTGTACGACCCCAAGTATGGAATTGAGTATCACCACCACAAGAATGACAGCTGCATCTGCCATTTCACCAACGACTCCCGATACCGCCGCAGCAGCTATCAATATAATGACCATGGGATCCTTCAGCTGATCGATGAGTCTCTGAAAAATTGTCTTTTTGCGGGTTTCCACCAGTTTATTCTTACCATGCTCTTCAAGTCGCTCCGCTGCCTGTTTCGGATCTATCCCTCTTCTGCTGGTCTCCAGTGATTTCAGTACATCCGATGTTTCCGTCAGATAATGTTTCACGATCGATTCACTTCCATAAGTATTGTATTCGGCATCGGTTCATTTCCGGAATATTGCCTGGAGCAAAATCCCAATGAAATAATTATACCTCAATTTATTCATAAATTATATTTTCTCATACAATACGAAAAGAAAACAGACAATGTCTCACAAAATGGGTCATTTCGCATCGCCGTGATTTTTATAATGTCCGGGCGGATGGCCGAACTCTTTCCTGAAGGACCGGATGAAGTTCGAATAGTCTCCAAAGCCGCATCTCTGGTAGACCTCGGTTACCCTGAGACCGTCTTTCAGAAGCATCCTTGCCATGATCAGGCGCTTTTTGCGTATATACTGATATATGGTATACCCTGTGTGCTTTTTGAATTGCCTCAGAAGGTGGTATTTGCTCGTATAAAACCTGCCTGCCAGAGATTCAAGGGACAGATTCTCGTGCAGATTGTCATTTATATAGCTCATCACGTTGCCGATCTTTTCATCGTAAACCACATCCAGTTCTATCTCGTCGTCCTGGTTATCAAGAAAAGCACGGTTCAGATAGACCAGAAGCTCCGTCAGATAAACCTTTTTAAGTACATTGTTCCCGTAGCCTTCACTGAAGATGGCATTTTGCAGACATGTCATCGTGTTTTTTATCATTATGTTATACTCCGCCCTCGGTCTCAGCACATTGTAATTTCTAAGTGCAGAGTGTTCGAAGCACATGGTCAGATCCGTATCCTCGCCCAGGCTCCTGATGAAGTCAGGATCTATCCATAAAACATACCTCTCATATGTCTTCCCGGGCTTCACCACCGTTTTGTGGAGCTCCCTGTTGTTGATCAGCACTATATCGCCGGGCTTCAGCCTGTAGGATTTACCTTCGACTATATATGTAACATCGCCTGAAACAAAGGAAAACACCTCATAGAAGAGGTGGTTGTGGTATTCCACCTCGACCGGGTGTTCATCCTTGTAATGATAAAATTCAAAATCTCTGCTGATCATGTGCTGTCGGCTGGTGAATTCCTGCTTGACTCGTTTCATGGTATCATCCTTCGATCCGACGATACCATTATTTTATAGCAATTTTTGCAAACAATCAACCGATCAGCATGCATATCATGCAATTATATGCATGGCTCAGGCTGTGACGATTTTGCTGGCATCCTGCAGATTCAGCTTTTCGATCGCCCATTCACGCATCTTGTATTTGAGTATTTTGCCGGCAGCATTCATCGGGAACTCATCCACAAATGCCACATAACGGGGTGTTTTATGTTTCGCCATGTTTTCGCGGCAGAACTCCTTCAGTTCGTCTTCTGTCATTGTGACCCCCTCTTTCAGTATCACGCAGGCCATGATTTCCTCGCCGTACTGCTTGTCAGGCACCCCTATCACCTGGACATCGCTGACCTTGGGGTGAGTATAGATAAAGTCCTCTATCTCCTTGGGATATATATTTTCACCGCCCCTGATGATCATGTCTCTGATGCGGCCTGTGATCTTGAAATATCCGTTTTCATCGACCCTGGCAAGATCGCCTGTGTGCAGCCAGCCGTCCTTGTCGATGGCAGCGGCGGTAGCTTCGGGCATCTTGTAGTACCCTTTCATGACATTATACCCGCGGACGACGAACTCTCCATCGGTATTGGGCGGGAGTTCCTTATTCGTCTCAGGATCGACTATCTTGCATTCGATCCCCGGCAGTGCCCTGCCCACCGTATTGACACGGATCTCCAGGGGATCGTCCACCCGGCTTTGCGTACAGCCCGGTGAAGCTTCTGTCTGTCCGTAAACTATGGTGATCTCCCTGCAGTTCATCTTATCCACCACGTCCTGCATCACCTTGATAGGACATGGGCTTCCTGCCATTATTCCTGTTCTCATGTGCGAGAAGTCAGTCTTTTCAAAATCCTCATGCTCCATCATGGCAATGAACATGGTCGGGACACCGTGGACAGCCGTTATCTTCTCCCTGTTTATGCAATCCAGTGACTGTCTGGGTGAGAAATACGGGATGGGCGACATCGTCACGCCGTGTGTCATGGCTGCTGTCATGCCCAATACCATGCCGAAGCAGTGGAACATGGGCACATGTATCAGCAGTCTGTCGGCTGTGGAGAAATCCATGCAATCGCCTATGCATTTGCCATTGTTGACTACATTGTAATGTGTCAGCATGACACCTTTGGGGAATCCTGTAGTCCCTGATGTGTACTGCATATTGCAGACATCGTCCTTATGCACTGCAGCAGCACGGCGGTATACCTCTTCCACCGGAACCTTCTCAGCCAGTGACAGGGCATCTTCCCATGTAAGACAGCCCTCCACCCTTGAATCGATGGTTATGATGTTGCGCAGGAATGGCAGCCTCTTGATATGGAGAGGTTTACCAGGCTCTGAGGTTTTGAGTTCAGGACACAGCTCCCTGATTATCTCCACATAATTCGAATCCTTGTAACCGTCTATCATGACGAGGGTATGTGTATCTGACTGCCTCAGCAGATATTCCGCTTCATATATCTTGTATGCTGTATTGACTGTAACCAGCACTGCCCCGATTTTGGTCGCTGCCCAGAATGTTATGAACCACTGGGGCACATTTGTAGCCCATATGGCCACATGATCGCCGGGCTTGACTCCAAGTGCGATGAGGGATCTGGCAAATGTATCCACATCATCCCGGAACTCCGCATAAGTCCTGGTATAGTCCAGCGTAGTATATCGGAAAGCATACTGATCCGGGAACTCCAGAACTACACGGTCAAGTACCTGCGGGAATGTCAGATCTATAAGCGTATCCTTTTCCCATATATATTGGCCTGTTTTGGTGTTATTGCAGAACAGGCGGCCCCTTGTCGCGTCTTTTTCAATGTAAGTACTCATGTAGTTTACAAAATGCGGAAACACTATACCTGCATCGCTGAGGTCGTTCGCCCATCTCTTGACCCATTCCAGCGAAATGTATCCGTCATAATTTATGGAGCGCAAAGCCATCATGAATCCGTCCATCGGGAGGTCACCTTCTCCCATCAGTCTGTAGGACACCTTGTCGTCCTGCATGACAGAGTCCTTGACATGGACATATTTTATATAGGCACCAAGATTTTTAACAGTGGTGTCAGGCGATTCGCCTGCAAAACGATAAGGATGGTGCACGTCCCAGAGAGCTCCGACGGCATCACTGGCGGCATTGGCCAAAAGCTCGCTGAGGCGTTTTGTATCCGTATAGACACCGTTCGTCTCGATGAGCAGTGTGACTCCCTTTTCCTCTGCTATCGGGATAAGACGCCTGAGTGCCGCAAGAACAGCTTCATCGTCCACTTCACCATCAGGCTGCGGTTCAAGGTCCGCCAGTATGCGTATATAGGGCGTTCCCAGTTTGCTCGCCAGTTCTATATACTGTACGATCTCATCGTGATTCTGCTCTGCCTTCTCTGTGAACTTGAGGCAGCAGCCCGAGGAAAGACACGGGATCTCAAGGCGCAGTTCCTTCAGCTTCCTGATGGTGTTGGGAAGCTCTGCCTCTGTAAAAGGCTGTGCCTTGACTGCAAATATATCCTTTCCAAGGCCTCTGATCTCAATACCGTCAAATCCAAGATCCTTGGCCATGGAATAAATATCAGACCAATCAAAATCAGGACATCCCAAAGTCGAAAATGCAATTTTCATCTCAATCGCCTCCTAAAAATTTATTTAATATAAAATCAGACGAACTTAAACCATCGGAACCTACCAAATCATTTTCCGACAGTGCTGCCGACACAGGCCGGCAAAACAAAAAAGCTCTCGTCTTCTGACAATCCTGCCAGAGACGAAAGCTATACTNCCGCGGTACCACTCTGTTTGGTATCTGCATACCCCCTTATAAGCATCGATCAGTCAATGATGAATGCCTTCCCGTTGTAACGGCGGGAACCCGGTCGCACCTACTTGCCATGGGCAGTATCCCTGCATCACCGGTGTAGTTCCGGCATATACATGGCTTTCAGCTAACTGCTCAAGGGTGAGTCCAAGATCCGCCCCGTGTGCTGTTTCGCAGCAACCAACAGCTTCCTTTGGCACTGCCAGNCGGCATGTTTTCCCTGTCATCGCATTTAACATTTGATCTGTTTTTTTGTATGCTACCAGAATCCCATTGTTTTGTCAATATGTATCAGTTATGCATCGACACCGGTATCATTCTCCGCATCCGCTCCGGCCATGGCTTCAGCACCGGCACCGGCATCGGCCCCCACGTCTTCAATGCTGAATCTGGATATCTCAACTGTCAGTGCAGCAGATCCTTCCTCCGTGGAACTGATGCTCTCCTGCACCTCTTCAGCCATCTCTGCTATGTTCGAAGTCTTCTGTGCAATGCTGCCTGCCGCTTCCGCTCCTTCGTTTGCCGCATGGGTGACTTCATCTATAGCTCTCACGACATTGCGTATCGACGTCAGAAGCTGCTGAGATGTGGCACTCAGGTCAGCCGCCATGCCGCTTATATTCTCTGCATCGGTCCCATACTGTGCCGTCGCATCGAGCATGGTACCATAATCCTTCCTCACAGTCTCATCGACGAATCCCAGCAGATCATTCGCATTCTCAGCCAGATTCCCGACTGATTCTATGACCCCTCTGGCAACGGACTGTATTTTCGCTACAGTGCTCTTGGAGTCTTCAGCCAGCGTCCTTATCTCCTCCGCAACCACTGCGAAGCCCTTGCCTGCCTCCCCAGCNCTTGAAGCCTCGATGGCGGCATTCAGCGCCAGCAGATTGGTCTGTGAAATGATCTGGAGGATGGCGTCAGCCAGTACATTGATCTCTTCCACTGTCCTGGAATCCTCCAGTGCCTTTTCAAGCCTTGATTTCACTTCATTGAAAATGACACCGCCACTGGCATAGGATTCCTTAAAATCCTCTTCAAGCAGCTTTGCCCTTGCTCTGATATCATCCGCAGTCCTGGCAAAGTCCTCGGCTTTACCGGCTATCATGCCGGCAGCTTTTTCTATTTCGACCGCCGCTGCATTCATTTCCTGGGCAGAGGCCGCTGTTTCCTCCATGCCGGCAGACAACTGCTCTGTGGTAGCCGAGATGTCACTGATATTGGACCCCAGCTCTGCCATATTACTGTTGGTCAGCTTTATAGTGGCACCGAGCTGCCCGGTCTGGGCGATCACATTGTGCAGAAGGCTCCTGAATTGTCTTCGCAGTTGTGCCACAGCTTTGATTATCAGGCCCATCTCATCTTTGTCGTTCAGGTACCTGTCATAGCTCGGATCATGCACCAGATCGAAGTTGGCGGTTTTTTGTATGTACCTGACCGTGACCTTCGACCTTCTGCTGACTCCTACAATGAATACAATCGATATGACCTCTGTCAGCACGCCGCCGATCACGGCTGTGACTACAATGATCGTATGCAGGTTTTCCATCGATATCCTGTTTTCAGGAACTATTTCGATGTTGTTTGCTGCCAGCAGGCTCTCCATCTCATTTATGGCTTCTCCTGCTTCCTTGATAAAATTGACGGACAATGTTGCGATCACGGACAGGGCGACGATTGAAACGATAAAGGGGATCAGCATCTTGACATAGAGCTTCATGTTATTGATCTTGAACATACAACCCACCTGTACCTTTCTTTTGGATTTGGTCCTGCGAATAAATTCGTTCCGATTCCTGCGTATACAACCCGTTTTTCTTACCGCGTACAAACTTGTTTGCTATTGAAAATTGTCCAGATACCTATTGTAAATTATACCGTATCCAGAAGGATTCAACAATCAAAACTCTGCCTGAAAATGATAAATGTCTGTATTTATTCCTCTGTACTGGACAACATAAGTGAATGGATGCAGTAATTGACAGAACTGTCACATACCATATGCAGCGGAGGTCCGGTATGCACGATAAGCCTGTACTTCTCATAGCTTTCTACAATAAAAAATCCCTTGGTGTAAGATACCTGGAAAGATCGCTCATCAAAGCAGGCCACAGGGTCCATATACTGTTTTTGAAAAATTTCAACAGTAAGGCTCCTGAACCTGTGACTGAAAAAGAACTGGCACTGCTCAGGACTTTGGTCGCTGAACTGGATCCCGGACTTATAGGACTGAGTGTGATGTCGTCTCTCTATCTCGAATCGGTCATATCCGTCAATAAATCCCTGCGCGCCAGATTCGGCATACCGATCGTCTGGGGCGGTGTATACGCATCCATGTTCCCGGAAAGATGCCTGGAGCATGCAGACTTCGTACTGCGCGGGGAGAGTGAGGAGGCCATCGTCGAACTTGCAGACGCTGTGCTTGGTGACAGGAGCTATGAGCATATAAAAAATCTTGCATATAAGATCCCTTCAGGCAGCACCGGCTCAAATATGGTGATCAATGATCTGCGCCCTCTTTGTGAAAACCTGGATGCACTTGGATATCCCATATTCAGCAATGAGAACAAGTGCTATATAGACAGAGGACGCATCATACCCGGCGATCCCATGCTGGATTCAGCCAGCTATGAGCTTTCCGCCTCAAGGGGATGTCCATTTGTGTGTTCATACTGTTCATCGGTCAATCTCAAGAGGATGTACGCGGGCAAAGGCAGATTCGTACGCTTCAGAAGCCCGGCGAGCATAATAAGTGAACTCAGGGAAGCGCTGGGGCACATGAAGGGCTTGAAAGTGATACACTTCTGGGATGAAATATTCCCCGATGACAGAGCGTGGACCGATGAGTTCGCCATGCAGTACAAATCATGCATAGGCCTTCCCTTCGTGATATGGGTGCACCCTCTGAGGATCAGTGAATATACCATATCGAAGCTGGCCGANGCCGGCCTGTATAAAACTGTCATGGGGATACAGAGCGGGTCTTCGCGCATCAGGAGCGATATTTTTCACCGCCGCGAAACCCGGGATGACATACTGAGGGCTTCAGAGATACTAAGCGGCAGAGTACGGCAGATTTCATACGATTTTATGCTCCGCCACCCCTTTGAAAGTGAAGAGGACCTAAAGCAGACATTCGAGATGTGCACTGAGCTCCATCGCCCCTTTGAGCTGCAACTGCATGGGTTGAGTTTTTTGCCTGGCACCGACATAATCAGTATTGCAGAGAAAAACAGGATAGAAGTCCATATATCTGAATCCGGCCCGGACACCCCCATGAGGACAGCATATAAGGCATACTGGGGGCAAAAGAGCACCAATGCCGCGGTGAATTTCTGGTATTCGCTTATATATATGAGCCAGTTCAGCTTCGGTCTCCATGCGGCCAAATGGTTCAGCAGAGTTCAAAAATCACGCTTCATCATGAGCATTGCCATCCTGCTGTCAAAACTGCTGCGCCCTGCCGCACTGGCAGGAAAACTGTACAGGAAGGCTGTGCTGCTGACCGGAGCATCCCTGCGTAAATCAGCCATTTCAAAATCAGGCAGACACACCTTGCATTACAGCGAGGGCAAATGATGTGAGCATGATACCAAAAAGCACTAACAGCCACTGGCACAGGAGCACCTATGAANANNCATNTCTTTCGCATATTATCCATAGCATTGATTACGACAGCAATTGTGATAACTGTCCTGATGGTTTCCATGGCAGCCGTGGAACCTATGGCCCACATATACCCTGATTACCCGATGGCTGATATCGAACCGGTCCTGCAAAAGGACTCGTTCACCGATGAAGATTACTGGCTGCTGTATCTCCAGACTGGTCTCGGAAAACCTGCGGTAGATGAGATAAAGGAGCTTTATGATGACTGGGATGAGCATTTGCTGCGCTACCAGCAAAACTTCTTCAAAAAAATCGGGATCATATGTGAGAAAAACAGCCCGATCTCAAGGGAAGAGTCCATCATCGATGAGAGTGGCAATTACATAAGCGGTACTGATATGGCACCCATCCATGAGGGGGATATACTGATAACCAAATCATCACATACCTATGGCTGGCGAAACGGCCATGCGGCGCTGGTGGTAGATGCCGGAAAAGGGGAAACACTGGAGTCGGTGGTGCTGGGCCAAAACTCGTCCATACAGCACATATCGAAGTGGACAAATTATCCCAATTTCATGCTTCTCAGGCCGAAAGGTGCCACATATGAGGAAATGAAGCAAATCGCGATTACAGCACTGGAGCTTCTCCACGATATCCCCTATGATCTGACAGTTGGCATATTCGGCCCCAAATCTGCGGACAAGGACAAAATAAAGGGTACGCACTGCTCACATCTGATCTGGCAGGCATACAGGTACTATGGTTATGATCTGGACAGTGACGGCGGCCTGATCGTCACCCCGAAGGATATTGCCAACAGCCCCGCCCTTGAGGTCGTCCAGGTATATGGGGTCGACCCGCGCAATATCTGGCCCTGACCGTCCATCCCACGATACTCTGTTACGAAGCACATGCTTTTTCCATGCAAGCAGCCGGGGGATCCTGTAGAATCCATCCGGCTGCAAATTCAGTATCTGCTATTTCGACGACATCATTTTAATCAGCTTTTCAGCCACTGGTATATCGGCAGGAAGCAGGTCATATCCGGGCAACTCATCCACGTCCGCCCATATGTAATCATCATGGACACTGAGGCTTATGTCACCGTGTACGATTTCCGCAAAATATGCCAGCAGGCGTATGGTGCCCTGAGGATATTCGTATGTGCTTTCACAGAATAAGTCCTTTATCCTCGCTTCAATACCCAGTTCCTCAAAGAGTTCTCTCCTCAGACACTCTTCAGCGGTTTCATTTGCTTCGGGCTTTCCTCCCGGAAACTCCCATCCGCCCGCCATTTTCTCACCAGGCGCCCTTCTGGCGATGAAGACCTTATTATCATTTAATATTATTGCTGCAGTGACATCCCTTATTTTCTTCATGGTTTTTCCCTATGTGTACGACTCTTCATGTCCTGTCAAAATCAGGCGTGTTGCAGAGATTGTACGATATTCAGCGCGTGGTCCGACACCCTCTCCAGAGAGGTCACCATATTAGTGTAAAGTACATCCAGTCGCGGATCACATGCTTTAGTCTGAAGCCTGTCCACATGATTGCTGATATATGTCTTTTTCATCTCATCGACCACCTGCTCGAGATCCTCGACGACCTTTATCCGGTTTGCATCGCGGGCATTGAACACTTCCATGCTTGTGCGCAGCGTTTCCATCACTTTTTCAGCCATGGAACCAAGCTCTGTCCTTCCGTCGTTCGACATATCAGCTATCTTGTCGGGAAACTCCATCGCAAACTCAGCTATGTTCTCAGCATAGTCACCGATACGTTCCAGATCGATCAGCACATGATGGAGACTTCCCATGATCCTCAGATCATTTTTTGAAAGGTCATAGCCCCTGAATTCAACAAGATAAGCAGATATGTTGTCACACAGATAATCTATCGTTTCTTCTTTCTTCAGTACCTTGTCGGCTTTCTGTTCATCGGTTTCAAAAAATGCCTCAAGTGCCAGCTGCATATTGTCGGCTACCATCCTGCCCATACGATCCGTCTCCTTCAGCACCTGTCTCAAAGCTATGGCCGGCGTCTGTGCGATCCTCTCATCAAGGTACAGAAGTCTCTTTTCCATATCCTGTTCAGATTTCTTCTCGGGAATGATCCGTGTTATGAGTTTGACCAGAATTTTGGTGAACGGGAAGAGCAGTACTGTCACCGTTACATTGAACAATGTATGGAAATTGGCTATCTGCCTGGGAATGTCAGTCGGGGATATGAGCTCGATCAAACCGACTATACCCGGAAACAGCATAAGCAGAATCAGGAAGATTATGGTCCCTGTTATGTTGAACATGAGATGTATCCCCGCGGCACGCTTTGAATTGGCACTGGTTCCTATTGCGGATATCACTGCCGTCACACAGGTGCCGATGTTCTGTCCCAGTATGACAAACACTGCAGCGTCCAGCCCTATCAGTCCCGACAGTGCGAATGATTGCAATATACCTACAGAAGCAGAGGAGCTCTGTATTATCGCAGTGAAAACAGCCCCTATCAGCACGCCAATGACAGGATTCTTGAAATTGATAAGGAAATTCCTGAAAGCTTCATTGTCCCTCAGCGGCCTCATAGCATCGGACATAAGGCTCAGTCCCACAAAAAGGATACCAAAGCCCAGCACTATTCCCCCTATCCTGGCTATTTTTTTCTTTTTTACAAAAACGGTCATCAGCATCCCTGCAAAAAGTATGAAAGGTGCCACGTCAGACAGCTTGAAGGCGATAAGCTGAGCTGTTATCGTGGTTCCTATATTGGCGCCCATTATGATCCCGGCTGCCTGAAGAAGTGACATCAGTCCTGCATTGACGAAACCGACGATCATGACAGTGGTCGCAGACGAGCTTTGGACCAACGCAGTTACTCCGGCCCCGACACCAACGGCAGCAAAGCGGTTCGTTGTCAATACCTCCAACACCCGTCTCATCCTGTCGCCTGCTACTTTTTCCAGGCCGTCCGACATCATTTTCATGCCGTACAGAAACATACCAAGCCCGCCAAGCAACATAAAAATCATGTAGATAGACATAGTACCCCCCTGGTTCGTTGATAACTTCATTTGCTGTTATTGTTGCAACTGCTCGAAAAATGCTGCAAATACTTTGCAAAAATAGTATATAACATAAAAAAGTATCTGTCACTCAGATCAAAACTATTCTCAAATTCACCGAAAATCAGCTGATACGGACCCCAGCGTTCTTCCCGCAGATCTTTGCCTGACTGCGGGCATAAAAAAACAGCATTTTAGACAAACAAAATAGCAGATTGACGAACATCTCTGTATAATTTATTATATAACGTAGCGGGAGTTGTCTTATGGACGAAATAAACAGAGATAGTCTGAAAAAACTCGGAATATTCGTTCTGGTGATCATATCAGTAGTAGGCGGAGTCCTGCTTGCTGTCAGACTGGCTTTTTTCCTCCTGCCCTTCCTTATAGCTTTCGCTCTTTCATCGATGATGGAACCGCTGATCAGAGTACTGGACAGCAAGCTGCACATCAAAAGGAAAATATCAGCGCCGATAATACTCCTTCTGCTGATGGCGATGATAGTGACAGTTGTAGTGCTCGGCATCCTGAGGCTGATAGATGAGATCAGGAGTCTGATCGCCTCTGCTCCTGCCTTTTTCTCAGGTCTGTATTCCTATATTTCTGATTTGATGATAAAGGGTGCGGAATATATCGAATGGATGCCTGTGGAGATAACAGACAATCTGGGAAGTATAATCTCCAATCTTTCAAATACTGTCACCAATTTTGGGAAGGCGGTAGTAAAGGGCGCTTATGTGACTGCAATATCGCTGCCTGAAATCATAATATTCACGATAGTAACGATACTGGCAACATTTTTCATGGCGAAAGACCGCCACAGGATATCCTCCGTGCTCAGACGCCATTTGCCCGGGAGCTGGATGGACCGCATCCTGGCCATCAAGCAGGATCTGTTCACAGCAATATTCGGCTATCTGAGAGCAGCNCTCATCATGATGGTCATTACCTTTTGCGAACTCCTCGCCGGTCTGATCATAATCGGCGCCAAATACACGCTGCTCCTTGCATTCCTGATCGCCGTCATAGATGCACTGCCGATACTCGGTGCAGGGAGTGTCCTGATACCATGGTCCCTGTATTCCTTCGTCACCGGCGATATCAGGATGGGCGTTTCAGTTATAATCCTGTATCTGGTCATACTCGTCGTCCGCCAGATCGTAGAGCCCAAGGTGGTGGGTCAGCAGATCGGCGTACATCCGCTGCTCACTTTGCTGNCCATGTACATCGGCCTCAAGCTGATAGGGTTCACTGGGCTGATACTCGGGCCGATATCTTTCATCCTCATCCGCAATATACTCGTAACTATCTACAGTAAAAGACCAGTCAAGGAAATCATAGGCTTTGACAGAGACAAAGGTAGCAGCGGAAGCACAGGCATCATGCAAAACAGTCGCGGCACATCTGACACTGGCACAAGTCCCACCGACACCACATCTGATGATGCCAGCAAAAGTCCGTCCGACAATGTATCTGTTGATACCTGCGCAGACACGGATCTTTCCTGAGACAATCAGGGCAGTTGATGCGCATATATTTTACCCCCTTTGGAAAACA
>JGI24709J26583_10001681_pt1 | contig 18701 bp, 17 predicted proteins | sample BioPla2DNA1_FD_26583 | JGI IMG/M metagenome (IMG submission 26583) | reverse complement strand
CATTGCCAACTTTTACTTGACACAAACAAGCATTAAGTGTGATTTGATATTGTATTTTGAATATGATAAAATTTTATTAGTAGACAAACTATGCGATTTGCAATAACAACAAAAGCTGTGCTTTCCAGTGCCACTTCGTATTATTTCTTAACACCATGGTTTGGTTTCTTTTTTGCGAACAAAAACAGAGAAAAGAAAAGTTTTTAAGGGGTGTATTAATTATGAAGAAAGTCTTTGGTCGAGTATTGTCTCTTCTGACAACNATTGCAATGGTATGTTCGGTTCTATTGGTCATGCCTGTTTCAGTTCAGGCTGCAAGCTCCTTCCCCGTAAATGTTGAAGCAGAAGATTGCAGTCTTGGAAACGGTGCTGCTATTGCCACCAATGTCTACGGAACTGAGTATCCCGGATACTCCGGTGAAGGATTTGTATGGGTATCCAATTCCGGTACAATAACGTTAGAGGTTACAGTTCCTGAAAATGCCATGTATGAGCTTAAAACAAAATGTTGGATGTATCTTGGTGAAGAGGGTGAATCTAGGCTTCAGGCTATCAGCATCAACGGCCAGCCCAAAGGGGAGTTCTTTATTCCCAACAAAGGAAAATGGATTGATTTCAGTTTCGGCTACTTCTTCCTTGAAGCAGGCAAAACAATAATCGAGATTGGTTCTTCCGGCAGTTGGGGCTTTATTCTGTATGATACAATAACCTTTGACTATGCCGATATGCCTGATCATAACATTGATCCGACTCCCTGTGATCCCAAAGCAACTGTGGAAACCAAAGCCCTTATGAAGTATCTTACCGAAGTATACGGAAAATACGTTATTTCAGGACAACAGGAAATTTACGGCAGTGGAAACGACGGCAATTACGAACTGGAATTTGATTATATTTATGATAAAACCGGCAAATATCCCGCAATCAGAGGTTTTGATTTTATGAATTATAATCCTCTGTACGGATGGGAAGACGGTACCACAGACCGTGTTATAGAGTGGGTTAAAGAACGGGGCGGTATCGCAACAGCATGCTGGCATATTAATATCCCCGCTGATTTTACAAGCTATACCCCCGGTGATGAACTGGATTGGACATATTGTACATATAAACCGACAAAAAGTTTTAACACAGCCAATTGTCTTGATAAAACAACAAAGGAACATGCTTATCTGATGCTTGCTATTGAAGATCTTGCCGAGCAACTCCTCATCCTTCAGGAGGAAAACATTCCTGTACTTTTCCGTCCTTTCCATGAAGCAGAAGGCTACAACAATACTGACGGTTCCGGTGCATGGTTCTGGTGGGGTTCCGGAGGTGCAGAAGTTTTCAAGGATCTCTGGAAGCTTCTTTACACAACCCTGACCGAAGAATATGGTCTTCATAATTTAATATGGGAAGTAAACCTTTATACCTATGCAAATTCCTTTGAATGGTATCCCGGAGATGAGTATGTGGATATTGTTGCCTATGATAAATATGAAGGCTCACCCTACAGATGGGGTACAAGTGCTGCATCAACAATATTTCTCGCTCTGGTAAATTACACAAACGATACCAAAATGGTTGCAATGACTGAAAATGACGTTATACCTGACATTCAGAATATAGTTAATGAGGAAGCTTGGTGGCTGTATTTCTGCCCATGGTACGGTGATTTTATTCTTAGTCCTAACAATAATGACCCAAAGCTTTTAAACACCATCTACAACAGTGAATATGTAATCACTCTGGATGAACTTCCTGAAAACCTTTACGAATACGAAGATTCACCGATTTTTACTTATGGTGATTTGGATGGAGACAACGAAATCACTTCAACCGATCTTACTTTATTGAAAAGATACATCCTTAGAAAATTAAAAAAACTTGGTGTTCCGGAAGAAGCAGCAGATTTGGACGGAGACGGCGAAATCACTTCAACCGATCTTACTTTATTGAAAAGATATATCCTTAGAAAAATCAGAGAGTTTCCGGTTGCTCAAAAATAATTGACTCAACCATACTATGTGCAGGAATTATCCTCTTATGTAAACTGTCTGGAGGTATGCCTGCACATTTTTCGTCTTCCCATTCATTCACTACCTCTATTGATTCTAAAACTGATTCTTTTGAAACATCGGCAATCCCATTATAATCCAGATTGTACGCCATGGATTCTACCATGCTTTTCTTTTTTTTCTTGAGTTCTTCTATATTTCAAAAATCCTAAGCTTTTTCCCTTGTAGGATATTTATCGTCAAAATTATTCTTTCCATAAGCATCGTCTATAAATATGTAACCACCTTTTTTAGCTGCTCCTGGCACAAAAATAACCCCACCGTCAGTTTATAACATCGTCAGGATGACATCGAACGAAGAGACCGTCCCCTGTTTTATGATACTCTGTTTATCAGTACAACAGCTGTATATCTGAAATGCATATATCATTATATTTTGTACCCGGTTCAGTATCCATTAGAACCATTTTTACCTGTTTTGTAACTACAGGTTTTTCAAAATAAAACACGTCTGAATATGCTGTTGAATCAGTGTAGCCGTCCAGTTCATAAAAGGTTTCCATAATTTTTAAATCAAACTCTTTTTATTCATCGTCAAATATCAGCTTTATTCTCTTGACCTTTCCATTGTTTTCATAGGACTCAAGAGATTTGAAATATCCGTTTGCAATTGCAAAACCATATAATTCCTGATTTTTATCAAGGTTTATTGTAACATATTGTCCAACGGATCCGTTGGTGTTTTCCGGAACCCACGCAGTCTTATAATTATTATCCAATATATTTTTTATATAATAAGTTCCGGAAGAATCCGTCAATTCCGAAGATGCTTCTATGCTTCTAATATAATTTTCATTTCCAAACGTAATTTTTTCAATCGTACAGCCAAAGTTACTCTCCGGATTGATTACCCCTTCGGCAACAAACCTGTATAATGGATCATAAGTACCGGTGAACTCCATACAAGAGCCGCGATATACATAACCTGTTATAATCAATTGTTTACCCTGCACATTCTTGATATTGCAAATAACAGCTGATGGTTTGGGTTCACCTGAAGCTATTGGAAAATGCCATTTTTTACTTTCTTTATCATAGTATTCCCCATAATTGGATTCAGTAATTTTCTTTTCATCAACGGCTACACCCAAAAGACCTGTTGTTATCTTGTTGACATCTGAATTTGTAACAACTAAACTATGTTCAATTTGCTCATATGATATACCTGGAAGCTTGTTAAAAAAACTGTCCAGAAGATAACTATAGAACCAATTAAATAAATCATTATTGGCTATATCCTTTGAAAGAAATTCCTGATGAGCATCGGTTCTGTTCCAAAATCCTGGAATTACCTGTTCAAGCATTTCAATTTGCTCATCTGTAAGGTTATTTTCGCTTGAAATGTCATTTTCGCTTGAAATGTCATTTCCGCCTGAAGTAGTATTTCCGCCTGAAATATCAGGAGTGTTTAGATTACCATTAACAATTGGAGCTTTATTTCCCCCTTTATTACCACACCCTGCCAGTAAGCTAATTGTTGTAATTATAATAAAAATTAAAACTATTTTATTTTTCATATGTAAAACTCCTTCTTTACATTTTGTATCATTTTATCATATTTATATAAAAAAAATAAAACACCTGCTATACGGGTTATCACGGTAGAAGCACGAACCCGCCCCCACATTCTGACTTTACTTGAATCCTTTGTTAAAAATAATTTTCTTTACAATAAAAATGCGGATCCACGTTATGACTTTGGTCTTTATAAATACAATAGGGGAAACATTCAAAATAGAAGCATTTTGAAAGAAAGGTTAAAGAATCTATATCTTTTTGAGTACATTGTTTTATATTGACCTTTCCAATATTCAAGTATGCATGAACATCATTAACTAATGCATCGATATCCTTGTCTTCTCTTAGTTTCTTAGGCATAGCCTTATACATTTCCGATATAAGTAATCTCAAATCTTATTCTTTATACTTTTTTATCAATTCCCTAAGCTCTGACACTAACATTACTTATTTATCCCTTCAAACATTTAATGCTTGTTTTTTGTAAAATTTGGGACTTGGTGCTTTTACCACAAAAAACTCAAGCACATCATCATGTTGATTCGACACATTCATTTTTGTATTATAAGGAATGGTCAGAATACTGCCTGCCGGATAAGTATGTTCCTCTTGCTCATCAAGTTTTAAAGTAATAATCCCCTTTATGACAAGCATGTAAACATTTGAGTTTGAAAAATGCTCCGGCAGAGAATCACCTTTTGTCAGCACCATATGATTAATATTGACATTCTCATCGTCAATGATTCTTTCAATAATTTTTGTATTCACCTGCTGAAACATATATTTGTTTTCAATCATACTAAAAAGCCCCCTTCTTCAGTAATAAAACTTATCTTGCGGCTACCAAAACACATGCCTGTACCGTCTCTAAGCCAAGTTTTTTTGCCAGTTCAAGCACCTCACTATCATGGGTACCCGGCTGAAACCAGATATATTTAATCCCCAACTTTGCTGCCTCTTCAATGACAGGCTTCGCCCGTTTTGGGGAAACGACCATGTCGATAACATCAGGCAATTTGGGAAGTGATGACAAATCCTTGTAGCAAGGATCACCTTCTACAGTATCATATAACGGATTTACTGCATATACCTCATATCCCTTGCTTTTTAGCTTTTTATATATCATGTTTCCGTACTTATCAGGATTCTGATTGGCACCGACAACTGCCCACACCTTTTTTTCCAGCATTAATTCCTCGAGCATAAGAATGCCTCCTGTTCGTATTTAATATATACCGCTTTAATATAGTTTACCACATAAGAATTTCCTCAAACCAAAATCTTTCAAATTATATTCATCGGTGAAGCCTCAACCATCCCGGTTGCATTAGATAAAGTGTGAATAAAACGTCCCCATACCTGAACAGATGAAATTCCTCACTTAACCACATTCAGGTTCTTTTACTGTTAACACTATAGATTTTACCAAACCGCATATTCAGATGATCATACTTATTTTATTGTGTTAAGACAGTTTCTTACTTTGAACCAGTACATAGAATATGCACATAATAATAGGACTATGGCGGTCAAACTCAGATCATTCACAAAAGACATAATGAAAGCAAGTGTAGCCCTTGTACCATATATTTCTGCCGTAATTCCCCCTGCAATAATCTTTAAAGAAAACATGTAATTTTCAATAAAATTTACTACTACAGGAATTATGAAAATAGAAATATATGAACTAATGCAAAGTAGACTACCAAAGCCAAAGGTAGATACTGAACCCGTCTTCAGCTTATTAGAAAAGATAATATAAAATACTGCGAAAATAACTGTTGTCAAAACCGCAACTATAACATATCCCCAATTAATATAAAATTCGTAAGGGTAATTAAGGATGTTTGCAACTATCTCCACAAACGGCTTTTGCACAAGTGTTATAAAAAGAGAAAGAGTAAAATATAAAAGCTGCAGTATAAGAGAAATGTTTAGAAGTGTTTGTATCGACCTAACCCCTTTATTATCGTTTTGTACCATCACAAAATCCTCCCTTTATAAATATAAATAATTTGTTCTATTATTTCTATTTAACGACAATCCTGCATAATGATATTATCATACCATATTTATATCCATATTTCTATTGTTCCCCGGAGCCGAATATTACTATTAATTCACCATTTTCTGCATCTATATAAGCTGTAAAATCAATTCTCCCACTGTTCATCATTTAAAAAAAGCATAATGGAAGATACAATGCTTGTATTCAATAAATTTTTGAAAATTAAAGTCAAGCTATCCATCCCTTTCCCCCTTTTTATCCAACAATTCTCTCAGCTCCTTTATTTCATCCCTGGTCAGATTTTCGTTCTTAATCAAAGAAGCCATAAATTCTTTTACTGAGCCGTTAAATATTTTATTTATAAAATCCCTGTTTTCTTTCTTAATGCACTCATCTTTTGAAATTACCGCATAATATATATAGGATCTGCCTTCTACACGATAATCCGCCACACCTTTTTTAACCAGCCTTGAGAGCAGAGTTCTTACGGTTCTGTCACTCCAACCAGTATCTTCTAAAGCCTGTGCAACTTCGGATGCCAGCAGTTCTTTGCCCTCCCATAATACTTCCATCACTTTCCACTCGGCTGTTGATATCTTTTGTTTCAAAATAACCACCCCATAACCTATTATAGTTGTAATACTTAAGATAGTATTACAACTGTAATAGATAAAAGTCAAGAGGCTTTTTTTATCCCTTTCTTTATCAAATGTACTATAAAAAGCAGAAGGGGCAGAATAAATCCATTCGTGGTGGCGTAGGGCATCCAAACAAGATTAACCCAATTTATCTGATATATGTCATCGGGAAAAACAATCTCTGACATCACCAATATGATAAGCCCCATGGGAATAACAATTTTCTTATGATCCTTCAATCCAAGAAGCTGCGAAAGACCCAACACAGCTGCATAGAAAACCAGGGTACCCATCATGAACTGTGTAATGATCCAGGTGCCGGCAACAATAAATTCAAGCCTTGTAAATATGATGCCAAGCCTTATTTCTTTGGCAAGCAGATATGTCGGATACTTCAAAATGGCGGTAATTTTACCTCCCAGAACCAGTACTGACATTAGGATTGTTATGAAGGTGATGAAGCCTGCAAACAAAAAACCTTTAAATATCGATTTTTTAGCTTCTGAAAGATTATCTATGTTCGCCGGATATATCATCATCAAAAGGACAACAGGGAATATTATAAAGCATGACAAAACGTATGAACCTTTAAATACAGGAGCCATACCATTTTCTAAAACCGGTTGCAGGTTTTCAAATTTTATATTAGGAGAAACAAGAACTACCGTCAAAACCGACAGAACCAAAACAAAAAGTATATATAGTTCGGAAGCCCGTGCAATTGTTTCTATTCCATATAATACGGCTATTACGACCGCTATCATAAACAACAGGTTTATAACATAGGGAGGTGTTTCGGGCATGGCTTGCGTTGCCACAAAATCACCGACATACCACGGCACATGATAGGCAAGAGTCAGACATATGGATATATAACTGACCGCAGCAATCGTGCCAATCCATCTTCCCAATATCTTTTTTATAATCTCAACAAATGTTAATCCGGGATACTGACTGCCCAAAAACCAACATATCCATATCACCGGCATACCAAGTATAGGAGTCAGCAATGCCGAAATCCATGCGTCTTGTTTAGCTATGGCCGCTATTGCGGAAGCAATAACGATAACCGAACCTCCAAAAGCTGCATTAGCGGTTAATGAAAAAAGCTGATAATTTGTAATTTTCATTTTTTCCATATTCCAAACCTCTCATTTTGTTATACTTTTCATGGTTTCTGCAAGCGGCGAATAAACCCAGGCAATAAAGTCTGAAGGGTTGGGTATTTCCACATCAAGGCTTTTAAATACCGCCAATACCGTGCCTGTCCCAAGCAATATACAAAAAATCCATAATTCCCTGTAAAGCCTTTGTTCCAGCATCTTCGGTATCTCTACAATACAAATCACAGTGCTGAACACCGATATCGCCAAAATAGACATTATAGCCATCTTACTCTTCCTCCTTCATAAAAAGTGGCTTCGTAATTTCTCCTAGTTGTTTGGTTTCCACTTCGACTGTAATATTAACCGGAAGGTTCGAAAATTTATCATTCCAATCGTCTTTGATTTTTTTCCATATTTTTGGATACTTTCTGTGTATTGCTTCCCCAAATCCAAAAACATCAGTTCTCAATTCTTTTTGCATTTTGTTCAAAGCTTTCTCGCACGATGATTTAACTTTGCCCGCAAACATTTCATTTAATATCTGTTTGTTTTCCTCAGAGATAATATCAAAACTTCCTTCCACACTTCTGATATTCTGCCGAATTTTGATTTTCACCTCAATAGCAGGTTTATTTTCTAATAAATATACTCTAGTGCTGGACTTGACCTTCGTGGTCATAGACGTAATTTTCACTTCGTCAAAGTATACATGTTCGACTGTGCTTTTAACATTACCGGTAATATAATTGTATCCCTTGCTTTCGTCCTCATCCAACCAGCCCACAAGCTTGTCATTGCTTAAAACACCGAGATTGGAATATTTCAACAATTTATATTCACCACTTTGTTTCAGGACTTCCGTAGATTTAGGACTAGTTTTATTTTGAGAAATCTCTATCCCCATAAGCACTGGATTTTTCCCGTCTGCCATAATGGAGCTGACCAATTCTATGATTCTGATGGTTTTTATGGGTGCCCATTCTTTTTCAGACATGTTGAGCGAATTATACATGTCAACTCCCGGTATCGTTTCTATAGGGGTTAATATGCCCAAAATTTCTTTAGCAGTTGCATTTCTGGCCACTACAAAATAATAATCGGTACGAAATTCATGGTTTCGTGCAAAATAATCCAGTACATTCTGTATACCTTCTTTTGCAACAGCCTCGCTAAATACCACCAATCTTAAATGTGAATCGTTTATTTTTCTTGATACTTGCGTCATAAACCTGCTGCTTACCTCAGCCATGTTGTTTACTTCTGTTGTATATACAACGATCGGGGACTCCATCGTCGCTTTATCAGAAGCTATGGCTCTCGGATTTATAATCTGCTTTGAAACCAAATATCCGTTTTCCGTTTTATCAATACCGATACATACCGTAATGCCAAGGGTATTTACTTCATGGCTGCTCCAGCACCCTGTAAAGAACAGGATTTGCAGAACCGTAAAAATAAATAAAAACCGTCTCAATTTCATATTCTACCTCAATTCCTGTTTTTCTTTCTGGCTTGAATTTACAGGATTGCTCTCGCCGGTTCTTGCCGCATCAGTCCCACTGATACCGATAGGTCTGTATTTCATTTTCCATAGCGGGAATCTGAAAAGGGTGTCTTGGCTTTCTCGCTTTACTTTTGGTGCAATGGGCGTTAAATAGGGAACCGTTACGGATTTTATTTTACAAAGATGAAGTATCAAGACAATAAGCCCCATTAATATGCCATACAATCCGAACACACCTGCCATCAGCATTAAAATAAACCTTACCAGCCTTATGGCATTGGACATTTCGTAATTGGGTACAGCAAAGCTCGATATGGCGGTAATTGAAACAACAATAACCATGGCCGCCGATATAATGCCTGCCTCTACCGCCGCTTGCCCCAGCACCAAAGCTCCCACTATGGAGACAGCGGATCCTATTGCCCTAGGCATCCTTATTCCGGCTTCCCTTAGAATTTCGAAGGTTATTTCCATGAGCAACGCCTCCATCAAAGCCGGAAAAGGGACTCCTTCACGCTGTGCCGCTATACTGATAAGCAGCGGAGTAGGAATAATTTCCTGGTGGAACAAGGTTAATGCTATATACGTTGCCGGCACCAAAAGGGTGAGAAAAAAGGCTAAAAGCCTTAAAAAACGCATCATGGAAGATATAATATAGTGATGATAATAATCCTCACTGGATTGAAGAAATTCTATCATGAGAGCAGGGGCTGTCAACACATAGGGCGTGCCGTCGACTAAAATTGCTACCCTACCCTCCAGCAAAGCCCCTGCAACCGAATCAGGCTTTTCGGAACTTAAAAAAGTCGGAAAAACAGAGTACCGGTCATCTTTAATCAGTTCTTCAATATATCCGCTTTCCAGTACACCGTCAATCTCAATTTTATTAAGCCTTGTCCTTATTTCCTGAACAATTTCATCTTGGGCTATTTTGTGAATGTACATCAGGCTTATTGTTGTTCTGGTTATACTGCCCGCACATAAGTATTCCACTTTTAAATCTTTGGATTTTATTCTTTTTCTGATAAGCAAAATATTGCTGTTTATTTTTTCTGTAAACCCGTCTTTAGGGCCTTTGATTACCGTTTGGGAAGAAGGCTCTTCCACTGACCGGCCTTCATCGGAACCTGCAGATACCGCAAGATATTTTTCGCAGCCATCAATTAAAAACACGGTATTGCCCGACAACAAATCGGTACAAAGAGTCTCGTAATCCAAACCTTCTTTTGCCTCTCTCACCCCGGAAAAATAGTCCATTAACCCATCAATATTTATGACAGATTTCCTGTCGGGACAATCGCATTTCAGTTTTTCCAGTTCTATTGACAAGCTGTTTATAGTGCTTCTATCCACCAAGCTTTTAATGTATATATTGGCACAAATTAAGCCTCTATTGTTTTCAAGTTTAAAATAATGAACTACAAGGTCACTGTCATGAGCAAAATCCTCTTTCAGCCTAGTTATATTTTTATTTATATCTTTACTTATAACAGAATCGGCTTCCCTTGTTTTTTTATCTTTTACAGTCGTTTTTTTAAAAAATTTCATTATAATTGCATAATCTCCCTACTGCTACCCTATATTTTCTCTCATAGTATTTTTACCAATACAATCAAATATATTCTAAAAGACTTTTGATTTCTGCAATAAACGGCGGAGGATACTCACTTTGCTCTTTTAAATCAGAGATAAGGCTTTGGGCATCAATCAAAGCTATCTCTTCTATCGTGCCGATTTTATTCATTGCCCATACCAACTGTTTCATAAAGCTGTTCTGCTCCTCGATTTCCTTTCCTTCTCCGACCTCCTGCCTCTCTCCAATCAAAGCCAAATATTTTTTTGCCCGGGTGGCTGCCACATAAAACAACCTCCTAGAGTCTTCCAATTCCCTCAACAGTTTTTGCTCATACAGCCTCCCATACTCGGGATTCGCATTTTCGTCGAATTCGTGATTTTCGTCAAGACCTAGAGCCACAAGTCCCTTCTGCTCCTCCGGAAAGAAAAGAGGCTTATTCCTTTTTGTTTGGGTACTAAGCGGTCTGTCCATATCCGGAAGCAATACCGCCTCAAATTCAAGTCCTTTGGAAGCATGAATCGTCAATATTTTCACCGCATCGCTGTCCTCATTGTCAAGGAAGGCCTCACTCCTTAGTCCTGAATGCTCTTTTAAAGTCTCAATGTAAGAAAGCAATTCCCTTGCACTGTATAATCCCTTTTTATCAAACTCTTCAACAATTCTTATGAGCTTTTCCATGTTCCTCAGCTTCTTTTCCCCCTGGGGCAAGGCTGTAAGTATCTCGTCATAGGCTGTTGCTTCAATGATTTTATTCATCATATCTATGCTGTTTAGAAAGCCCTCCATGGGAAGAAGACTGTCAAACACCGCTGCAGTTCTCTCCACCAGCCACCGCTCTTCTTCTGAAAGGGTCTTTGCAAAAGCTCTCATCAACTCCCTAAGGTCTTTTGTTTCCTGCTGTCTGATAAATAGCGAAAGAGAGAGCAGGAGGTCATCGGAAAATCCAAATATGGGCGAACGCAGCACTGTAAACAAAGCAAGCCTGTCATCGGGGCAAAACACCAGTTTGTACAGCGAAAGAAGATCCCCTACTTCCTGTCGTTCCCAAAAACCGATCCCCCCTATTACGCAGTAAGGAATACCGTCTTCTGTAAGGGAATTCTCTATCTCCGGAAGGGATGTCCTGTTCCTTAAAAGGATTGCTATATCCCTATATCCCAATCCTTCCCGGGTTAGCTTTCGGATAACACCCGAGATGACCTTCCCCTGGTAATCCCTCTTTCCTGAAGCCGCGGTGTTTTCGTATTCAGCCTCCAACACGTCCTTTAACTCTTGTGCCATGTCTTCCGACAGCAGAAGATTCTTAGCCCTTTCCCACCTTGTTTTGGGTTTGTTCTTTTTTGGCAAATCCTTTTCCCAGGTAATAAGCATAACCCTTCCAGCCTCCGAATCCTCCCTCGGGCACCTGAGCTCTTCATAGGGGCTTAAAAGACAGCTGAATATACTGTTTACCGTGCCAATAATATTTTTTGTGCTTCTATAGCAATTGTTCAAAAACTCCACCTTTCCCCCATGGGAAATTTCGCTGCAAGCTTCTTCAAAAACCCTGTAATCCGAACCTCTAAACCCATAAACAGACTGCTTGTGATCCCCCACAATAAACAGCCTCCCCTCGGGTATCATCCCCTGCTTTTGGGTCAGGTGGTCCAAAATCTTTTTTTGCAGGGGATTTACGTCTTGAAACTCATCCACCATAATGGTTTTAAAACGGTTAAAATAGCTTTTTCTAATCCCGTCGTTTCTAAGGAGCCTTTCGGTCAGAATCTCCAGGTCATTAAAATCCAGCAGGTTTTTCTTCTGCTTGTATGCACTGTATTCATCCTGCAACTTGCCAATAAGTATTAAAGCAATCTTCTCAAGCAGTCCTGTGGGACTTTGATTATTTATATCAACAGCTTCAATTTCGGGGCTGAAGCTCCTTATATCCATTCCCTTTTCTCTCATTGCATCAAAGGCTGATATAATCCCTTGTTTGAGCTTTTCAAAGAAAAAACCTGCGGAATAGTTTTGGGCCAAAAACCTTACTATACCTTCATTTTTTTCCTCCTCAACGAAGGACCGTATCACCCTTTCGGCAATTTCTGAAATAATTATGCCCTTATCCACTTCTTCCATAATGCCAAAGTTGGGATCTAGGCCGGCAAAAGCAAAATTTTCCCGTAAAAGCCTGCCGCAAAAGCCATGGATGGTATCAATATTACTGTTTGTAATCTGCATCTTTAAATCAAAAAGCCTCTTTTTCTCAGAAGCTGCATCAATGCTTGAAATCCTGTTGGAAATCTCCTTTCGAATCCTGTCCTTCATTTCGGTCGCAGCCTTTTTGGTAAAAGTAATGGCAACTATATTATCCAAAGTCAACTTGGGATTTTCCAAAAGGCATCGTACAAACCGCAAGGTAAGCACCCGGGTTTTTCCCGATCCTGCCCCTGCCCTAAGAGCTATATTCCTATTAATATCAAGAGCCCTTGCCTGCTCCTCATTCACCCCATAATTTTCGCAAAGTTCTTTTAACATTTATTGTGCACCCTCTTTCCGTGCAAGTCTTGTGCGGTCATATCTGCACATTCCGCTGTAAAGACAGCCAAACACATTTGATGCAGGACAGTTCTTCGGCACCATGAAGCAGCCCTTTCTTATGCTGTCAATAACTTTTACAGCTTCATCCTCCGCCCATGAAAGCACTGCTTCCATATTAGCCCTGTCTGGTGTGCTTTTTGTCCCCTTTCTTCCCTCAAACAACGCTTTTTTGATGTCTTTTCGGATGATTCCGTCCCACTTGAGCATTTCAATACTATAATAGAGAATTGCCAGACACTCGGGATGCTCAATCTCAAACCGTTCTTTCAAAACAGAGTTAAACGCCCTGCTGTAAAGCGGCAATTGAAAGTCTTTGCCCTCTATGCACTCCCTGATACCTTTGATGCTGCCTTTCTTGTAATCATAAATAATGAATCTTCCGGTGTAGCTGCCCTTTGAATCCACTTCAAGGTCTACCCTGTCGGCAACACCTTTTAAAATACTCTTCTCTTTCCCCAGCTTCATTTTAAAGGATTCTTCAAGCATTACCGGTTTTAAGAAACAGCCGGTAGCCTTATGATATCTGAACATATTTTGGGCATCGTGGGTTATAAAGTTTCTGAGAATCATCAAAAGCTCTTCTATAATTAATTTTTTAAGGGGGTCTGGAACAAAATCAAAAGTCAGTTGATCCACCTTATTGTAAAAAACGGCATCAAGTTTTTCCATATCCGGTATGCATGGGTTTTGATTTCCCCGATGATAGGCACTTAATACGTCATGATAAAAACTGCCTATATCAAGCATTTCTTTTTTAATATCATCCTCAACTGCGATGTCAAGAACCCTCTGGGCAAAATACGTAAAGGGACACCGTGAATAACTGTTTAGCTGGGAGACAGAAAAACCATAGCTTATGTCCTGCTGCGAAAGAACCGGGTGTTCAAGCTTGCCGTCATAGGCGTCAAACCCTTTTTTCATCTCCCTTGAAAACTCAATGTTTGCAGCATGTACAGGATATTTCAGCCTCTTTTGCACCTCCCGGTTTATAATGCCATAATCAAAATCAGAATTATTTCCTAGGTTTGTATTCACCGCTTTAACCGCTTCACCGATGCTTGAGATTTTACCCCTGAAACTTACCCGTTCCCTCATACTGACCGGTTTTTCCACGATTTTTTCCTGGTCTTCCCTATCTAAAACCGAAACCACTTCATCAATAAATGGAGAAGCCATCATTACATTCCCATCCTCGTCTGCCGTCCTGTAGGACAAATAAAGCCTTCCAAAAGCCGATGCCACACATGCATTAAACCTGAGCTTCTCCCGCTCTAACTCCCATTTGGTTCTGCCCAAATCAATTCCCACTCCATAAAGCTTTTCGATTTCGGCAGCATCAAAAAGTTTTGTGCCATTGCCTGCCGCCGGGAATATGCCTTCATTGACTCCCAGCACAAAAACAGTATCATAAACCTGACCTCTGGAAAGATCCGGCGGGAAAAACCTGACCCCGTCGGTATCCTTTGCAGTACTTTCTATTTCAATGCCGCCTGTCATATCAAGTATATCCCTAATCAGTGCCTCGGGTTCTACATCCCTTGATTCAAGGCCGTATTCTCCATATGCATGACCAAACCAGTGAAAAAATTTCAAAAGTTCCTCTACGGCTTCCGTATCCCGAAGCCACAGTTTTTCGTCAAGTAATCCTTCCCTTAAAAGGTTCGAAAGGTTTGTTTTAATTTGAATCCTCTCCAAAAACCCATCAAAGCCTGCTGCAGCGTCGAAGGGTTTTTCCCGCAGGATCTTTTCGAAGGCACAAACCGAAGCGATATATCCTCCCATGGCTTCTTTTGCCGATTCATCCTCCAAAGCATTGGTATACTCATCCAAAAAAGCTTCAAAGCAGTTGTCCTTATCCTTCCTTTTCAACATGCTTTCAGCAAGTTTAAGCATCCTTTCGGTTGTAAAGCCTTCATGCAAAAGCACTTCAAAAGGCAGCATATATTTAGAAGTTACAATAGAAACAAAAGCCATAGGATACTCATCTATAAGTCCCAGCCTCCATAAAGCCATAACATCCTTTATTACCGGTATAGAACTTAGCCTGATTTGCCTGTCTGCACAAAGGGGAATTTCGTACTCTTCGAATATCGAAAGTGCTTTCTGCTTGCAGTTTTCCGTATCCCCAGTGATAATCGCTATATCCGAAGGCTTAACTTTTTGATCGAGTATCAGTTCCTTAGCTATTCCGGCAGAAATTCGGATCTCATGGTCTATGCAGGGACTGTTGACTATTTTAAAATTTTCGGCACCGGCCTTTATATCTCCCCTGCCTGAATAAATATGCCGGGCTATTGACGCAAAACAAGGGTTTGGCATTGTACCGGAATCTGTTTCGTCCTCCGCCGTTTCAAAACCCATCTTTATAAAATCCCTTAAAACTCCATTTTTTAGAAACTGTTCGTTGTTTTCGTTTTTAAAGGGTACATTGGCATAAAAGGAAATGCCGGGAAAACCTTTTTGTATGTTTTCCAAAAGCTTGATATTCACCGGGTCAATGTTGAAAAACCCGTCAACTACAATAGCTGCCGTGTCATTTAAGTGTTTTGAGTCCAAACAAGCTTCTACGGCTTTTATAGAGATGTCATCAACATCCATAAGGCCTTTTTCTGTTTTTATCCTTTCATAACCGGAATAAATACTGTAAAAAGCCTGGCATTTTATGAGCAAATTCCCTTCAAATCCGGCCGTTCCTGATAAAAATTCCTCCGGGGAAACACACTGCCGTTTNAGCTTTCTTATGGTGCGGATCAAAAGCTCCAAAAAGCCCGGCTTGTTCTTTACTTTATCGAAAAAAGTATTTGGGGGAAGCTCCTTTAATACCCGCTTCAATATGAGCCTTTCTTCCATGTTGCCAATTATCTTGAAATTAACAAGGGATTTTTTAAGTATCAGTCTTTCAAGATCGTCAAAACCAAAGACATGGCAATTTAAAATGCCGCCGGGTTCTTTTGCAAAAAGGCGTCTTACATCAAACATTGCCTCCCTCGAAGGCAGGATATAAAAGACCTTCCAACCTTTATTCATTAACCCGGCACATTTTTTTACCAGCTCTTTACGTCTGTTTTGACCGAAATAATCGTAGTATAGCCTCTTCATAATGTTTCACTCCAGTAAAAGTTGTCTTTTTAAACATTTTATCAGATTTGAAAGAAAAATACCTTTATTTATTACACCCCATAAATTGGGGTGCATACTATTTAATTAAAAAAAACATGGAAGAAATATTGTAAATCAAGCTGTAACCCCATGTTAATACAACGCGGAAAGGAAGAGCGATGAAAAACTTCTATTTAGTATTATATGGCTTTATGCATTAGCCCTGGAATAAATGTTAAATTTAATTGAAAATAGCACAAATTTGTAATACAATATTAGTAGTAAATATAAATGGAAAATCATACTGGTTTTTGGGAGAATGATATTGTATATAAAAAAGAAACCTTTATTAATAATATTTACATTAATTATTCTTTTTATAGTTACTGCCGCCGTTTTGGGAAATTATGTAAAGATTGACGGTGTTGAAGTTGTTTCCGATGCATCCTTAAGCATAAGTTTGTTTTCGGCTAAATTTTTTAATATAAATATCAATGGAATAATCAATGAAAAAAGTATGTTTAGATACAAGATCCTCCGTTTTTCTAAAGATGAATTGCCAAGGCTTGTAGAAATAATAAACAATAACAATAATTATTTATTAACTTTCGATGAGGGAAAAATTGTTTTTTTTACGATTGAGGGAACGAAGCTCAACAGTATTGAACTTGAAGCAGGAAGGATTATCGGCAGTTGTGTATCGGATCTTGACAATGATGGAAACAGCAAATTGGTATTGCTGACTTCAAAGGAGAATGGAGAATATGCAGATGAAATGATAGTTTATAATTTTATTGAAAATGTTCAAAGCAAAAAAAGTCTTTCGATTGAAGAAATATACAGGTTCGCATGCAAAGACTTAAATCCTTGGAAGGTCCAAACCTGTGATGTTGACGGCGACGGTAAGCTTGAAATATCATTGGGGGTATATAAAACAGCACCCTTTCACCCTGAAATGGCAAAAAGGCCTTTTATTTATGACTGGCACAAAGTCGGCATAGCACCAAAATGGAGGGGGTCGAGGCTGTCAAGACCTTTTGAGGATTATATATTTTCCGATATTGACCTTTGTGGAAGTGATGAACTTATATCCATCGAGAATCTTTCCGATGGCAGTAAATCATTGGCCTCCTACAAGTGGAAGGGTTTTGGCTTTGAACGGAATGCAGAGAGCGAAAGCTTTACTGATATTAAAGATTTGAAGAAAGGACGTTGGATAGAAGGGCAGGGATATGAAATTGAAGCATTGGTTAAGGGGGAAAAGGGGGTTAAATGGGAAACCTTTGTTTTCGAAGACGGGAAGCTAAAAAAGGCAAAGCTTGAGAAAAATATTACGGAAAATTAAGTTCAGCAGTTATTTTTTAATGCTTCGTCCATATTTTCCCTGACTTTATTGACAGTGAATAAAAATGAACTTTCTCTGGTAACAAAAAAGACTAAGGAGGATAAAATTATGCCGGGTAAAAAAATATTATGTTTGGTAATTGCACTTTTGATGCTGGCAGGTACAGTAGGATGTGCCAATAAAAATCCAAAAGGAGAGAAACTACCGGAAGAAACACCATATAAAACGGAAGGACAATCTCAAGACGAGACGCAAGAAGATCTTGAGGCTGTTTTCAAGCCTTCATTTATTGATGAAAAGGATCGGAATTATTCCTCAGTGGAATGGTCTCCTTTAAATTATGAAAAGAAGGTTAAGCCCTATAAAGTAAACAAGGACTTATCAAACATTAAAAATATTGAGCAGTTCGGTGAGTTTACCCCGGAACAAAGAGAGCTGATTGCCAAAAACGGCTTTGTGGTTGTAAACTCCAATGAGGAACAGCTGTTTTATATTTATGAAAGAAATGAATACCTGAAAATTCCCAGTTTTGTAACAACCGATTCTGTTTTGCAGGTGTACCATATATTCTTTGATTATTCTTTGAGAGTACTGGAATATGAGAAGCTTATGGATCCTTTAAAACAATTGACCTCTAATATGATATTAAAATCCAATGCCCTTTATAAAGCCACTGAGGATGAAAAACTAAAAGAACTGCTGATAAAAAACATTGCATATTTTACAGTGGCTCAAAAGGCTTTAGGACTGGAAAACAGTATTCAGATTCCGGATAAAGCCAAAAAACTGGCAGAGTCTGAATACCAACTGATAGAAAAAGCAGAGGGATTTAATGAATCACCGATATTCGGTTTTAAACTCGATTACAGTCAATACATACCAAGGGGTCATTATACAAGGAATGAAGAATTTGAAAAGTATTTTAAGGCCATGATGTGGTATGGTCAAGCACCCTTCCCTATATATAAAAGAGGTTCGGAAAATGAAGAAGTTGATCCGGATTCGGTTATGCAGGCATTATTAATTACGTATTGTGCTTTTTCAGATATAGATGGTGTAAATAATATAGAGCTTTGGGAAAAAATATATGACCCCACGGTTTTTTATGTCGGAAGCACCGACGACCTTAATTTGTATCATTTAAAAGACTTGATAATAAAAGTATACGGCGATGAGCCCGATATTGAAAAATTCCTTGACCAGGAGAATATCGATAAACTTAATGTTGAAGCAAAAAAACTACCTTCTCCCCGGATCCAGGCTAAATATA
>JGI24709J26583_10001679_pt1 | contig 18709 bp, 15 predicted proteins | sample BioPla2DNA1_FD_26583 | JGI IMG/M metagenome (IMG submission 26583) | reverse complement strand
TAATCATAACAGGCATTAACCGCTACAGCAGTATGTGGGTCTAACACATAATCAGTCATATCATAAAATGCAAGTATCCCATCTTTTGTGTCTTCCTCAGAGGACATATATCCCACAAACTCTGGGAGTTTTTTTGCCAGTTCAGCTTTATCTATCGTATATTCACCTTTTGTTTTTAGTTCTTCCATCCATTTTTTAACAATTTTGGGATCTCTTCCAGCGAACTCAAAAAGTAACCTTTCTAAATTTGATGATACCAGTATATCCATAGAGGGGCTTATGGTCTTATGAAAAGTGCGATTTGCATCATATTTTCCATCATTAAAAAAGTCTGTTAGCACGTTGTTACTATTACTTGCTACAATTAATTTTTTAATCGGAAGACCCATTTTCATAGCATAGTATGCAGCTAAAATGTTACCAAAATTCCCCGTTGGAACTACAACATTAATTTTTTCGCCCCATTTAATTTCGTCACATCCTAACATGTCTAAGTATGCAGATATGTAATACACTATTTGCGGAACTAATCTACCCCAGTTAATGGAGTTAGCCGAACTTAAACTATACCCAAGTTTTTTAAACTTTTCGTTTGCTTCTTTACTATTAAATATGTTTTTCACCAGAGTCTGGGCTTCATCAAAATTACCACTAATACCTATTACATGCACATTTTCCCCTTCGGATACTTGCATTTGTAGTTTTTGTAATTCAGAAACGCCTTTAGCAGGGTAAAGCACTACTATCTCAGTTCCCTCAACATCTTTAAACCCCTCTAAAGCTGCCTTTCCAGTGTCCCCAGAAGTTGCCACTAAAATAAGGGTTTTTCCCTTTTCGCCAGACTTAACTCTTGCAGCATGCATAAGGTAAGGAAGTATTGTCAATGCGATATCCTTAAATGCGCTAGTTGGTCCATGGAAAAGTTCCAGTAAATAAATATCTTCTATCTTTATAACTGGTGCTGGGTCTCCATCAAACCTACTATATGCTTTTTCAGCATACTCTAAAATTTCTTCTTTAGTGTAGTCAGTTAAATACATACTGAGTATTTCAGCAGCACGCTCATAATACTCCATTTCTATCATTTCCTTCATTAACTCTTTGGTTAATACTGGAAATGACGACGGGACATATAGTCCACCGTCGTCAGCAATACCTTTTAAAATGGCAGTCCCTGCAGATACACCTGCACCGCCTCTAGTACTAATATATTCCATTATTTTATATATTTCCTTATGAAATCTGGTAGATCTTCTAGGTCTCTAGATATAGTTAATACAAATGTAGCCTCTGTCTTTTGTGCTACTTGTTCTAACTTTAACAAAAACCCTTCCATTTCTTCTATTGGTTTATCTATCATTCTAGCAACTCCATCTACATAGAAGTACCGAATGTCATAATTAGCTTCTAGCATTCCTTGAACAAATCCTAAAAAGCCATCTTCTGTCGTAATATTAGTTTCTTTTGTATTAGTGAATCTTATTTGATATTTTATGTCGTGTATGTACCTAGATGTGTCTGCTATAAAAACGGTGTCTCCAAGCTGGTCAGTTTCAATTCTTTTGTTAGCTGCTTCTATAATTTCCTTTGTCTTACCCGAACCCTTTGCACCGTAAATAATTTTTATCATAAAAATCCTCACAAAAAATTGTTATATCTATATTCTAGCATTTTTTATCATTATTTCAAGAGGCATTGCAAAATAGCACCAATAATAAACTATCGAAATTTACACTTACCTTTAACACACAAGAGCCCATCTACCGTTGCACTACTATGACACAACTGACACACTAATAGACTACTGTTTTAATAAAATGCTTAAAACTTGGGTTTAATTTATTTTTTTATGCTTCAAAAACTTTCTAAGTCTTGTTGGATCAATTCTATCTATCATCGCAACCATTTCTTCATCGGATATTGATGTTACTCTGCCTTCGGCATACATTCCTTGTATAATTGAATTAATTTCTACTATCATTTCTTCTTTTTTGTCAACAACCATCTCGCCTGTCAACCCGAAATAAGAGTTTATCCAAAATGCAATGCCTGCAAGACCGGAATGCACGTCAATAACGACTAGAGGTGGTCTATTTAAAATGGTTTGCGTATCAAAAATATTATATATTTCTTGATCTTTTAAAAGTCCATCTGCGTGAATGCCCGCTTTTGTTACATTAAACAACCTGCCTACAAAAGGTGTTCTAGATGGAATCTTATATCCCATGTCTTTTTGATAGTAATCTGCTATTTCTGTAATTACGGATAAGTCCATACCATTTGTTGTGCCTCTAATAGAAGCATATTCCATTGCCATTGCTTCAAGAGGACAATTACCCGTTCTTTCACCTATTCCAAATATTGAACAGTTAACTGCACTTGCACCGTATAGCCATGCTGTAGTGGAGTTAGTTACAACTTTATAAAAGTCATTATGACCATGCCATTCCAAAAGTGAAGATGGAAAATCTGCATAGTGATGAAGTCCATAAATTATACCTTGCACGCTTCTTGGCATCGCAGTTCCTGGGAAACTTACACCTAACCCCATCGTATCGCAACAACGAATCTTAATTGGCACACCACTTTCGTCCATTAGTTCTTTTAACTTGGCAGCAAAGGGAACTACAAATCCATAATAGTCAGCTCTTGTTATGTCTTCAAAATGACATCTTGGTTTAATTCCTGCATCAATTGCTTGCTTAACAACACCTAAGTATTTTTCGATAGCCTGGCTTCTGGTTAAGTTCATTTTCTTAAAAATATGATAGTCAGAACATGACACTAAAATACCAGTTTCTTCTACACCCATTTCCTTTACTAATTGGAAATCTTTCGGATTTGCCCTTATCCAAGTTGTTACTTCAGGATACCTTAACCCTAAGTCTTGTACCCTTCTAACGGCTTCTTGATCTTTTTCAGTATATATAAAAAACTCACTTTGCCTTACAAGCCCATTAGGCCCGCCTAGTTTAGATAGCAGTTTAAATATGTGTACAATTTGTTCAACTGTAAAGGGAGTAACAGCTTGTTGACCATCTCTAAAGGTTGTATCTGTCATCCATATTTCTTCAGGACAGTTCATAGGAACGTGTGTAAAGTTAAAAAGGATTTTGGGTACTTCTGTATATGGGAACATTTCTCTAAACAACCTAGGGGTTTTTACGTCCTGAAGTTCGTGCGTAAAGTTATGTGTTTCCAGTAAATTCATACTCTCGTTGTAAAATACATGATCTTTCATTTGATACCTCTTAATCTGGCATTTCGCCAAATAACATTTTGATTTCCCTTTCGTAAACTAAAAGACTCACTAGTACTTAAAACCGCATAAATGATGTTAATAAACTAATTTAGCATTCAATATAACAAAGCAGTGAAAGTATTATATATTAATATTTAATAAAAAGACAACTAATTAAAGTCGCATTGAAATTATGCGACCTTTTTAGTGACTAAAACACATAAAAACACCTGCTTTATGCATTTTAGTGCAAAATAAATGTAAAATCTTTCTATTCTTCGTTATGTGAGGCGAGCTTTTCTGCTTGATCTGCGACAGCCAAAGCTTCTAACATTTCAAACATATCGCCATCTAGAAACTCACTTAAACTATACATGGTTTTATTTATGCGNTGATCGGTAACTCTTCCCTGTGGATAGTTATACGTTCTTATTCTTTCACTTCTATCACCCATTCCAACCTGCATTCTTCTTGTTTCAGCATATTCTTTTTCCTGCTTTTCACGTGCTTGCTCATATAGTTTAGCTCTCATTATTTTCCAGGCCCTATCTNTATTTTTAAGCTGAGATCTTTCATCTTGGCATTCAACTACTAGCCCTGTAACTAAGTGGGTTATCCTGATTGCACTTTCGGTTTTATTGACATGCTGTCCACCTGCACCGCTACTTCTAAATGTATCTATTTTAAACTCTTTTTCATTAATTTCTATATCGGTATCCTCAAGTTCTGGAAGCACTGCTACAGTGATGGTTGAGGTATGTACTCTACCTTGACTTTCAGTTGCCGGCACTCTTTGCACCCTATGAACTCCACTTTCGTACTTTATTTTAGAATATGCACCTTGTCCTTTTATTAAGAAAGATACTTCTTTAACGCCCCCAAGCTCGGTCATGTTAATGTTTATATCCTCTACCGACCAATTCATTCTTTCTGCAAATCTTTTGTACATGCGCATAAGTTCCGTACCAAACAGCCCCGCTTCTTCACCACCTGCACCTGCTCTAATTTCGATGATAACGTTTTTCTCATCCATCGGATCTACTGGTAGTAATAATGTCTTAAGTTCTAACTCCTTTGCATCCTTTTTATCTCTAATTTCGTAGTATTCTATTTCAGCAAGCTCAGCCATTTCTCTATCTTTACCATGCATCATTTCGCTACAAACTTCCATGTCTTCAGAATATTTTAAATATTCTTCAAACGCAGTGACTATAGGCATTAACTGGCTATGTTCCTTAACTAGTTTTTGCCATTCATCCTGTCTTGCAACGATCTCAGGAAGTCCTATTAGCTCACCAAGCTCTTCATATCTTTCTTTCATTGTTTGTAATCTGTTAATCATTTATTTCACCCGTATATTATATCTAAATCGTTTTAATTATTTGCTTTTATTTTTACTATTCTTGGTATTTTAGGAGTGTTGTAATCTTCATAAANCTCCACTACATTTTCCCCAAATAGTTTTTCGATATCTTCTTTTTGCCCAATGCCTATTTCTAAAAACATTACTCCACCTGGCTTTAGGTAATTATTATACTCTTTACTTATTCTCCTATAATAATCAAGCCCATCTACACCACCATTAAGAGCAAGTATTGGTTCAAAGTTTTTAACTTCTTCATCTAGCCCACTAATATCTTCTTCTTTTATGTATGGAGGATTTGCTGTAATAACATCAAAATTCCCAGTTATTTTTTCAAACAAATCTGAGTGTATGAAATCTATCTCTACCTCGTTTTTAGCAGCGTTTTCTTTAGCAAGAGATAATGCAGAAGCACTAACGTCTGAAGCAACTACATTTGCATTTGTCAGTTTTTTAATGCTTATCGCAATAACACCACTACCCGTACAAATATCTAAAACCTCACATGAATCACTTCTGGATTCAATTTCTTTTACCGCCTTTTCTGCAAGAATTTCGGTTTCAAACCTAGGTATTAACGCCCTTTTATCTACAATAAAATCTATGCCGTAAAAGTTTGTCTCCCCTATCGCATATTGGAGTGGCTCACCCGATTGCCTTCTTGTCGCAATATCTTTTGCTTTGTCCATATCTACAGCTGATATTCTTACAATTGAAGAAAGCTCGGAATGTTTTGTTAGCCCTAGTACTGCCATTAAGATTAGCTCTACTTCTCTTGCGATTTCTTCTTTTCTCTCTTCCTTTTCTGCTTCCGTATAATTTCTTTTTACTCCTTCGTAGGCAAGCATTTCAGCAAGTTTTTTCTTAGCTTTTACCATGCTTGTATATATACTGAAACTAACTGGTTTGATTTCTGGGTCTGCCTCCATTTCTAAAACCTTTTTAAACGCAGCTATTGCAACTTCTACCATTTCATCATCTGGCTCTTTAACTGTGAGTTTTTGAAGAAGAAGTCCTGGAGCTTTTAAAATCTTAGTTAAGAAATTATCATACTTTACAAATAACTTCAAAAACTCATAACTTATCCCCATTATGACTGGAACTAGCGCAAGGCGTATTAAATAGTTATATATTTTTTGCTCAAACCAAGGTAGAAGTGAAAGTAAAATTATAGATGAAAACAGCACAATTACAATAAATGTGCTACCGCATCTATCGTGTGATGTTTTCATTTTCTGCACATTTTCAACTGTCAGTTCTAGACCATACTCATAAGCACTGATTGTTTTATGCTCTGCACCATGATACCTGAACAGTCTTTTTATATCCTTCATCAAACTTACTGATAAAATGTATAACACAAATATTGTTAATTTTATGGCTCCTGAGGTCAGATTCTTTATTAGTGACTGAAGATATGGTGAATACATCGAAAGATCTACCACATTCTTGTCATAGATTTTTCCGGTTACAAATGTTGGTAAGAAAATAAATAACGCTACTGCAAATAAAAGCCCTAATACTACACCTATCCCAGTTGTTATCTGCATAATATCCACTTTGAATTTTTTAGCTAACCACTTTTCTGCCTTTGATGGCTCTTCATGTTGTATATCATCGGCAAAAACTTCTGCTGACCTAGTAATAGTTTTCATTCCTAGTGCCATGCTTGAGAAAAAGTTAATTATCCCTCTAATTACTGGAATTTTATATGCCTTTGACCTTTCTTTCAGGGGCACAAATCTTTCACTTTCAATTTGAATGTTGCCATACGGATCCCTCACTGCAGTTGCTGACACGCTTTCACTACGCATCATCACACCTTCAAGAACAGCTTGACCGCCTATACTGCTACATTTTTTCTTGTTTTTCATAACTTCCCTACAAATTTAAATCTTTTTTACGAAAAAAGGGTGCAGTAACTCTCTGCACCCCTTTTAAATTCAATATAGATATCTAGTTTAAGCCGTAACGCTTACGGAATTTATCTACTCTTCCGCCACTATCTACTATCTTTTGTTTTCCTGTGTAGAATGGATGGCATTGATTACAAATATCCACTTTAAGCACATCGACTTTTTTAGTTGTCCCAGCACGGAATGCTGATCCACATGCACAGGTTACATCAACTACTTTATAATCTGGATGTATATTTTCTTTCATAATTTGCTTACCTCACTTATGATTATTTTCCTTTACCTTTCACATTATATGAATGCATACCTTAAATTGTCAACCTTTTTACAGACCTAAATCTATTGTTTTTTTGATTGTTTTTAATTATCGCATTCTATCAATTCAAAATATAAAACTACTGTTTTCTATCACAAATAAACCAATCTAAATCTTCTACATATGAAAAAAGCTATGTCTTTCATAGCTTCGTATTAAGAGCAATTTATAGGGAGTGGTAAAGATTATTATGCTTTTATAACAGGTGCTATGTACATATTAGGATCTTTCGATAATTCTAAAAACAGCTCTTGAGCATCTTCTAAATCCACTCTTTTATCTATGTAGTTATCAAATGATATTTGTTTTTGAGCAAGTATGTGTATAGCCGTATTAAAGGAATCAAAACCGCAAGATATACCTTTTATAGTCAGGTTTTTTCTAGTGAACTCACTTAGGTTAACATCGATTCTTGGGATATAAATAGATGTGAGGTTAACAATCCTGCACTCTCCCCCATTTGCAGTCAATGCTGACATATATGTTGCTGTACTTCCTGCAAAAGCATGTAAAATACAATAGTCGGACATCCTTCCGCCAGTAATTTCAAAAACTTTAGAGACAACATCTTCCTTAGTATCATCAATATAATAAAAAACACCGCCTGCTTCAGCTAAACTAAGATATCTTTTGTCAGAAGCTATTAGAATTGGTATTGCCTGATAATATAACGCAAGTTGGGCAACAACTAGACTTAAAAGAGAGCCGCCTATTATAGAAATATACATACCTTTCTCAATTTCTATGTCTTGTAAAGCTTTTACAGCAACTGCTACTATATGTGCAAAAACAGCTTCATCCTCTTTAACATCCTCTGGAAATGGACAAATGTTTTCATTTGGAATTTCAATAAAGTTAGCCAAAAAACCATCTTTATCCACGCCATGTAGCTTAGGTAAAGAATATTTTCGGTTGGCGATATCTTGTACATATGGATTAATTAAAACTCTTGTTCCAAGTTTTAATCCATACTCATCTCTATCTTCACTTACAATCCCTGTTGCCATATGACAAGGTGTTCTTGGATACTCTATATTTAATTTTCCCTGGAAAAGTGCTACATCTGTGATGCTAGGGCTTATTAAATCCACCTTTAACTTTACAAGAGCAGGATCTGTATACCCTATTTCCACTACATCAAACCTTTTTGCGCCAGTCGCTTGAAATGATCTCATGTATCACTCTCCCAAAATAAAACGTTATTTTGATTATATCACTAGTTAGTGTATTAATGCAAAACAGTTAATTAAAAATAAACCTCACTAAACTAGCGAGGTTTAATATGCAAAAATTTTAATACTACGTTACTTTCTAAAAAATTCTACCGTGCTTCGGAGGAACGGTATTATACACCTTATCTATATCCACATATCCTAAATCCTTTTTATAATCATGATATGTACCCTTTACAAGTACCGCATCCATGTCTAAACTAGCACCGTAAATAGCAACCCTTTGCCCGTCTTTTAAGTTTTTCAACATATCAGCATATGGCTTTCTAGTTAACACTATTCTAGATGGAGATACTGCCTGAGCTTGTATTACAGGAACTAAAACAGGATATCCGTCTTCATCTTCAAAACCAATAAACATAAGAGTGTCTATCTTCGATAAAAACTTTTGTGCCCAAGGTTTTAGTACAGGTTTTTTGACATCACCTTTTATGGAGCCTTTACGAATCAATACCTTTAAGGCATTTTTCACTATTCCGCCCATATCAAGCTTAGTTCTTTCAGAAATGTCGATTAAATCCGCGTAATGCACTTTATGAACTCCCATGTATGTATTAAACCTAAATAGCGGTTGTTCATTTAGTTTTACATAATCTTCACCTTCGGTTGCAAAGTGGGTAAATTTCATTTTCCCTGTCCAAAACTCACGACTTACACTCATAATAAGAAAACCTGTTTTTGGTTTTTCATGAATATATCGTTTACTTTCTCCTATGACGAACTCGCCAAATATAAACTTGTCATCGCCTTTATTCATAAGAGATGAATATAGCGCGATGTGAATATCATCTTCATCATCAAACATTGCAACCAATGCTATTTTATAGCAATTTTCAAAATCTTTTTTATCGACTTCTTTTATTTTGTTCATATACCCCTCTCTTAATTAATAATGTTGTCTAAATTTAACCAACACAAACGGTTATCAACATTAGTTTTTTAGTTAATTCAGTTTTTATCTATTTCCAAGCCACAAACTCACCATTTCCGAGACAGTAATATGGCTTATGTTCATTATTTTGTATGAGCGCTCTACATACCTGCTGAAAATGTTTTACCAAGTCTTCTCTATAGTATGTTCCTGCATATTCATCGCCAGCACGTTCAAACTGGTCTGCAGTATAACTTAAATCCTCTCTCATAAAGGATTCTAGTGCTATTCCCCACGTATCATAATATCCATTTTCCCAGGAATAGAAACATATTCCCTCAAAATCATGATATTCTTGCGCTAATGTCCAGTGCCATTTAAGTATGTCTATGATGTCATCTCCAGGCTCTAGCCCTTCTGTTCTATTTTCTAATGGGCTGTTAAACGACGTATCGCTTGGAGCAACCCAAAACCCTTTGGCACAAAACCATAATTTCTGATCTGGGTTTTTAAGCTCAATTAAGTCAGCTACAAACCACTCTATGTATGCCCGATGTAAAATTTGATAAATTTCGTTGGTTTCTTCTTTATCATATGAACCTAAAGTTGTGTAAAAGTCAAAACCTAAAAGAGTACAGTAATCATAGTATCCGTCAGGAGCAACATAAGCCTGAAACCTTCCATCCTTATTGAAACCCTTAACAAGGCTGGCTGCATTTGGACAAAACTCTGCAACAGCCATAACGACAAGTAGTTCTTTACCTGGATAATTATCTCTTATAAATTTAGTTTTGCTGTAAATTCTTNCATGCTTATTCCATTCCAGTGCGGCTCATCAATATAGAAGCCATATACATAATCCCCATATCCATCAATGAACTCTTTATACTTTGGCTGAAGATCTTCAGCATTATATCCTGCAAACCCTAGATGCCATCGTAGAAACACTTTTCTATTTGCATTAACACTCTTTTCAACGGACATACGAACATTATCAGGTGTCCAGCCACATATAAAGTCAATATTTGTGGTATTTGTTTCTATGAGCTTGTCTAATGCCACCGCTTCTTCCCCCTCTCGCCAGTCATAATCCGACCCCCAAAAACCCATCCATTTTAGGTTCGGATTGGTATTCTCTGGCATATCTGCCCAAATTGCTTCCACTTCAGGTACTTGATTTTTTTCTTTACAGCCCTGTAGTGCGAAACTAGCTAAAACAGCAGTCATAATGACCAGCACAATAACTAAAACTCCATTCATTCTTTTTTTCATAATTCACCTCCCTAAATTAAATCCCAACAATAATATACATACCATAATATCTTTATGAACCCCCTTTAAGTTATCCTTCCAATTTTGTCATTCCTGACCAAATTGCATTTTTTACACCATTTTCTTTTGCTATTTTTAGTAATTCATCCATGCGTTTTTTTGTCATCAAGCTCTTGCCTGCATACACCCAATCCTGATAGAGCCTGTCATATTTGTCTTTACACAAATTATTGAAAGCACAAAGTTCCCATTTATCAATATCATCGTTTTTTATAATGTTTGCTATTTGCATAATGTTTTCATCGCTGTCTGTTGCGCCTGGTATTATTGGTGTTCTTATCCAAATCTTTTTATCGGTACTTTTACATTTATCAACAAGATATCTATAGTTTGAAAGAATTTTATCATTGGGCTGTCCAGTAAACCTTATGTGTTTTTCCCTATCTATAACCTTTAAGTCGTACAAAAATAGCGAAACATATGGGAAAACATCATCAATAGCTTGCTCAGAACAAAGACCACTCGTATCTAATGCGGTATGTACACCTTTTTCATGGAACATTTTAAGCAGTTCTTTAACTTTTTTGCTTTGAAGAAGTGGCTCTCCTCCTGAAATAGTTACTCCACCATTTTCGCCCCAATATGACCTATCTTTCATTAATTCCGAAAAGACATCTTGAACCGTTTTTCTATCGCCTTTTAACTCAAGGGCCCCTGCAGGACACGCATCCACACACTCGCCGCACCTTATGCATTTAGTTTGGTCAATCACTATTTCATTTTTGTCGTTACTAGAAAGAGCACCCTGTTTGCACGCTTTCAAACAACTCTTACAACCTATGCATCTTACTCCCACCCACTCTAAATGCTTGTTTAAATCTATGCTTTCTGGATTATGACACCAGCAACACATAAGTGGACAGCCTTTTAAAAATAAGGTTGTTCTAAGACCTGGACCGTCTTCGGTCGACATTCTTTGGATATTTAAAACTAACATGCACTTACCTTTCTATAGTATTTGTTTCTTTAGTAATATGACTCTGCCATTTCGTTAGATTTCATGAGTAATAATCTAGTCTTATGGTTCATTTCCAACGAAATGCTGTACAATTTCGTTAATTTGTCTATGGCTTTCACTAGCGATGGTCTCGTCTGTAGCTTCTTTCCAGCGAAAGTACTGTACACTTTCATTAATATTGTCTATGGCTTTCACGAGCAATAATCTCGTCTTGTAGTTCCTTCCCAACGGAAGTAAAGTATGCGTTATATCCCGTTATTCTTACCAATAGATGGCGATAATCTTGAGGGTGAGCTTGCGCATCTTTAAGCACATCTACATCAAGAATGTTAATTTGCAATGCGGTACCTCCATTTTTACAATACCCTCTTAAAAAGGATTTGAACTTTTCCTTGTGTCCGCTATCTTTAACTAGTGAGGAATTAAATGTGATTGTATGGCTAGCTCCGTTAGGTAAACTATTCATATAGTCTAGATAATCTCCGTTTTCTTGTTTACCTCCCAGCACTTTCCCGACTGAATTACTATTCGATGTTGGACCATTTATGTCAGCACCGTTAGACGGGCATATTGCGTTAGATAAAAACTGTGCTTCATTTCTACCGTTTGCACTAGCTTTTAGTATATACCCAGCACCTATCCAATAGTTCCAAGAAAGCATACCTGGACGGAATTGACGGCCTGTTGATTTAGTTTTATATTTCCACACTTCTTCAGACCATGTGTCCATAACTCTTTTCCCTAGTGCGTCTGCCTCATCATCATCTCTACCGTATTTTGGAGCTTTGTGTAGAGCTTTGGTTTGTAATATTTCATATCCCTTCCAGTTGGCTTTAAGTGCGTCTACAAGTTCTTCTAAAGTACACTCCTTCTTGTCATAAACTAGATATTTAACTGCAAGCAAGCTATCTACCGTTGTTGCAAATGTAACAGCTTCCATTGTCACAAAATTTAACTCAGGCCCTCCTTGAGTCACATCCAATGCCTTTTCTCTACACCCTTTAACAAGTGTTGAAAGATATGGCGTCGGGTTATAATCTGCCCTGATACTTTCTGATAGTTCATAGTTTTCTACCATCTTTTTGATTATAAATTCAGTCTGCTTTGCATACGCTTCATAAAACTTCTCAAACGTATCTAGGCTACTTAACTCTCCTGTTTTGGGACCGTATTGTTTTAGTTTAGTATATTTGTTAGTCATGGGATCAAAGTAAGGAAGCATATCTTTTCCATTACCAAAAACTAGCTCCATAGCTTTCAATAAATTAACATTGTTATCAACTGTACCGCTCCTGTCGTTTCCAACCATGGTGTTTTCTAAACACCCTACAGGTGCATACTCATGTGCGTTTTTTAAGTTGATTAAATGTTCTACTTTTCCTCTGACGCCCTGTCTTAGCATTCCAGCAATTGATCTTTCATCAAAATTAATTAGGAATGGAGCACCCTGGCTTTTACTGATCATATCAACCATTTTATCAAGGAGTTTTTCAGGAGTATTGTTGTGGATTCTAACATTTGGCTTGGGCTCTAATATAGGACTCATGTCATCTATTACATCCAATATTAAGTAGGTCAAATCATTGGTCATATCCTTCCCATCATCTCCAAGACCTGAAAGAGTAAGGAGCTGGCCAAATCCTGCAGTAATACCTTGATTGCCACCAACTCGTATTTGTGCATCATACGCCGTATTACAGTGGACCCAGAAACAGCCAAGTATTTCCTTCATAAAATCTTCGCTCATCCCTTGTTTTATGGATTCTTCATAGTATGGCAAAAGATACTGATCTACCCGTCCAAACGACACGCCCGGACCTGGATATTTTTCATCTGACATTACAAGCATGTGTGTCATCCAAAGGGATTGTATTGCTTCCCAAAAATTGCTGGCCCCTTCCCAAGGAACTTTGCTAGTTATCCTAGCCATCTCAAGAAGCTCTTCTTTCCTTTTTTCATCCCCTTCTTTTTCCGCAAGACTTATGCATAACTTAGAGTATCTTTCCCCTAACTCTTTAGGCATGGTACAAGCAGTTAGCATGGCACGGATTTGTGCACCCTTTTGAGAACTTTTCTCTTTCTCGGTAAGGCTTTCATATCTCTCTTCAAGTAGCCTATATTCCTCTTTAAATCCATATTTTATAATTTTCGCATAATCAGGGATAAGGTGACCTGATGTTGCCCCACCGTTTCCATACCCATGGTCGTAGATAAACCTCATACTTTGTCTTGCTTTTTTAAGCCTTTTATCCCTTTTCTTTTGTTCTTTTTCTGTTAAGCACATTGACGTCATAAGGTTAAAATTTGAACCGCATAGTAAATCATTATATAGTATTTTTATGGGCATTTTTTCAACCACAGCTTTTTTAGTAAAAAAGGCCTTCCTCTCAGGAATAGCCTTCTTAAAAAAATCATCAGGTATTTCTATGGTTTCAGCAGCCTGTCTGACAGAAGTAGTAAACGTTGACATAAAAGAGTAGACTTCTGGAACAATATAATATGTCATCTCATCAAACTGAATATCCCAAGGAGTTCCCGTCGTATACGCTGAATACTCATTATTCCAATCTCTTTTTACTCCTTCAAAGTAATAGTCTCTAAGCCACTTAACTCTAGGACTTAAATCTCCTGGTTGTTTCACCGCATCTTTATACTTTGCCATATTATACCTCCGTTATTTCTTTGTTTTTGTCTCCTCTTTTCGCCCTACTCGCTAAATCATCGTTATTTTAATTATACAATTTTTAAATACTGATGACTATACTCAAAAAAAATTAGTGCAAGCAGTCGTTAGCACTTTTGTTTTACACAACATGTTTTTACAATCGCAAATTATTTTAAAATAACTCCTTTAAACCAAATTATTTGTGTTATTTCGTGATACTTTTATGCATTTTTACGCAAATTGGATATTGAAATATGCATATGCATGGGGTATAATTTAGACAAATACACACTAAGGTGGGACTTAATCATGCTTAAAATTACTGATGTTCGTGTTAAAGTATTGACAGGGGACACTTCAAAATTATGTGCCGTTGCAAGTATTATTATCGATGATGCATTTGTCATTCATGATATTAAAGTAATACGTGGCACAGAAGGTTGCTTTATTGTTATGCCTTCTAGGAAAACCCCAGCTGGAGAGTACAGAGATATTGCGCATCCTCTGAACACTGAAACCAGAGAGCTTATCAAAAACTTGGTACTTGCCAAATACGAAGAAGAGCTCGCAAACCAAGCCGCATAATTTTTAATCTTAAAAAACCTAAAACACAAATTTAAACTTACCCTATTTTTAGGGCAAATAGTTTTTGTTTGTGCTTTTTCATTTAAAGTAAGTGCGACTTTTATTGCTTAACTTGTTGCAAACAAAAACACCGTGTTTTAAGCGGTGTTTCTTTTTTGTATTATGTCTTTTAACTATTTACATAAATTTAGGGTTAAACTCGTTATATTCATACTTTCGGTAATTAGGTTTTCCAAGAGCGGTTCTTTCAATTTTTGAAACGAATTCAATTTCTCTAGGAACTGCATATTTAGATATAGATTTTTCTACAACATCTTGGATCTTTTTCACCATCTCTTCTGTCTGGTGTTGCCTGTTATGTAAGTTTACATAAAGTTTTATATGCGCTGAATCTATGCTATTCACCCTTACTGCACAACAAGTATTCACCTCATCCATAGCGGTTACAACTTCTTCTACCTCACTTGGGAAAACTAAGTTAGCTGCTATTTTCATAGTTCTGCTTATTCGCTCAACAAAATATAAAAATCCTTCTTCATCAACCTTCCCAAGATCACCAGTTCTAAGCCAGTCTTTACCATGTTCGTCTTTTAAAATCGCTTTATCTGGCCCTGTTCCCCCTTCGTTTAGATATCCTATCATGAGAGAGGGAGAAGCAACATATATTTCCCCTATTTCCCCAACTGGCACTTCTTCAAAAGGTTTATTGTGTTTAAATATCTTAACCTCTGTTCCTTTAAGCGGTATCCCTTGAGTATATAAATTCTCATTTCCCTCTCTATTTACAGTTACAACTGAGGAAGTTTCGGTAAGACCATATCCTTCTAACAGCTGAGCCTTACTACCCGCTTTTTCAAACTTTTTATTTATGTTTTGCTTTAATGGATTAGGCATCCTGTCCCCGCCACAAAACGCATACTTAACTGATGATACATTTTTCTTATTAAAAGCTCTGCTCTTTTCTAGTTTCCTATACATATATGGGATACCTGCAATATGTGTAATTTTGTATTTACCCATCAATCTAAGCGCATTTCTAGCACTGAACTTTGGCATCATAACACCATTAATGTGAGGTAAAATACCATGAATTGCCACCCCTAATCCGAACGCATGAAAGACTGGAAGCATAATCAACATTTTGTCACTAATTCTATTTATTTTGTTATCAGGATGTATAGCCTTTAAAACACCTTCAGAAACATGATTAAATGCCTTAGATGTAATAACCGCAGTTTTAGAAACTCCAGTTGTTCCACCGCTATGCATGTATACAGCAGGAGCATCGCCATCGTCTACACCTCTGTACAGTGCAGGCTCACAAGTCAGCATATCTTTAAAATATGTAAACCCAGGAACTCTTGCCCTTGACAGTAAACTGTATGGAAATTTAGCATAAGTAAAAACATTACAGAGAATAACTTTAATTTTTAAGTTATCAAAAATCCCTGTGTTTTTTCTATATACCATATCAGTAACTAGTATTAGTTTATGTTTTGCAGAATTTAACAGTCGCCATACAGCAACCTCTCCTAGCCTTGGATCTATTATGCTGGCTATTGCACCTATAGAATTTATAGCATAAAAGCTAAATACTGCTTCTGGAGTATTTGGTAGCATTATTCCTACCATATCTCCTTTTTTGATTCCCTGACTTTGAAGATATGTTGCTACTTTTAATACAGTTTCTTTAAATTCGGACATGAAAATATACCTATCTAGATACACTAGCTTAATTCTATCTTCTCCCTCATTTCCTTTTAGGAAGTATGTCCACATTGATGTATTAATATCCATAGCCTATTCCTTTAATCTCCATTTTACATAAAAATAAAGCCAAAACCGACTTTACATAAACTTTACATTACTATTTTAGCAAAATAACCGAGTATAGTCCATATCAAGCACTTATACAACTAGTATAAATATAAACTTTATAATTAACGCATAAATAGTTTTAGTGTTCATATTAACTAAAAGACCTGGCAAGTTATTNTANCAGGTCTAAATATATGCGTGTTTTAAATTAAACTTGTTTACGACAGATATTCGATAGCTGAATTTGCAGCAATTGCACCATCTGCACAAGCAGTAATTACCTGTCTCATAGGTGTTATTCTCACATCTCCTGCTGCATACACCCCTTCTATGTTAGTTTCCATTTTTTCATTCGTACGAATATATCCACCTTCATTTAAATCTAACTGCCCTTTAAATATATCTGTATTTGGGATATTCCCAATCGCAACAAAGAGTGCATCTACAGCTATATTTTNNTTTTCTCCAGTTACTTTGTTTGTAACTTCAAGAGAGTTTAATGGATCNCCNTTTAACGCAGTTACAGTGCTATCTAAAACTAAACTAATTTTTTTATTTGCCCTTACTCTATCAACTAATATTTGAGCNGCTCTAAAACCTTGCCTACGATGTATTAAGTATACTTTGCTACAAATATTCGATAGATAAAGAGCTTCCGTCAGCGCAGAATCGCCGCCCCCGTTAATCGCAACGGGTCTATCTTTAAAAAAGCTACCATCACATGTTGCGCAAAAACTAATTCCTTTACCAATGAGACTTTCTTCATTTTCCAGCCCCATGCGTCTATTTTTTGCACCTGTTGCAACTATTACAGTAGATGTTGTGTATTCACCTTCATCTGTTATAACTACTTTTTCTTCTCCTGCAAGCTTAACATCTAATACGCTAGCAAAAGAAATTTCGCAACCGAAATTCCCAGCTTGTTCCATCATCGTACTCACAAGAGTAAAACCTTCAACATCTACAACTCCACTATAATTTTCAATTTTATGTGTTAACGCAGCCTGCCCGCCTGGCTGAGAGCCTGTAAACAGTATCGTTCTCAATCCACCTCTAGCTGCATAAATACCAGCCGTAAATCCTGCAGGACCNCCACCAATAATAATTACATCGTATTTCATTTTTCCTCCGAAACTAAGTAAAGCATATTTTTAATTAGGTATATTTTATCATATAACACATTGACTTGTAAGGTGATATGGTTACAAAAAAACGAGCGAAAACTCGCTCGTATCTTTCTCTTTGATAATACCTTATGTGCTTCTAACTATTTATGATCACTATCTTCCTTGTTAATGGGTTCTTCTAACAATACTACCTCTTCTTTACTAATAGGTTCTTCTTCGGGCACTACCAACTCTTCTTTATTAATAAGTTCTTCTTTAGGCTCTACCACCTCTTCTTTTTTTCTAGGTGCCACAAACATTATTAACAAATGTGTTAAAATCCCACCTGCAGCATTTCCTACTATGTTAACAAGGACATATACCCAGCGCATTCCAGAAAGATCGCCTAAAAAGGCAAAATAAAACATGTTTGCAATACTATGGTCAAATCCAAAATATACAAATGCTGTTACTGGAAGCCAGAGTGCTACAATCTTTCCAAAATCAGACTTTATTCTCTTAAACAATTCCACGCTTACATGNACAAAAGCNCAACCGAACATTGAACTGATAAAAACTCTAGGAAAACTCCANGCACTACTATCTAAAACCCTTGTTTCTCCTATNGCTTTTAANGCATAAAGTGAATCTAGCTTATCTTTAAACATAAAGTGCATTAGATAACCAAAAAATATTGTGCCCACTAGATTTGCTAATGTAATTACTAAAACCCTTAGAGCATATTCTTTATTAAGGTTCTCTTTTTCTATTAAATATCCAATCTTTCCAGTATATAAATCAAGGCCAAAATAGCATGTTAAAAATATACCTATTGGGAAAAGTAACGCAGCAGTAAATGATGTATTTAAAAACCCANATGTCGACTTCATGAAAATAAAAGCTACAGCACCAATGGAAATAGATATTCCAGCCATTATTCCAGAAATGACAAGTTTTAGCCATTTTTTGATGTCTTTATTGTGGGTAAAATTAGGTGATTTAATTGTTTTATAGTTTTCCATACTTTTTATATATTACTTAATTTGTAGTTTTATTACTAGCGCATTTAACAAGTTTCATTACATAAAAAACGAGCGAATAAATCGCTCGTAATTTTAATAAATTTCTTACACAACTATCTCTTACTGAATTGTGGTGCTCTACGTGCTTTGTGTAGTCCGTACTTTTTACGCTCTTTAGACCTTGGGTCTCTGGTTAAAAACCCTGCTGCCTTAAGTGCGGGACGATATCCTAAGTCTGCTTCACATAATGCTCTTGCAATACCGAGTCTGACTGCACCTGCTTG
>JGI24709J26583_10001678_pt1 | contig 18716 bp, 9 predicted proteins | sample BioPla2DNA1_FD_26583 | JGI IMG/M metagenome (IMG submission 26583) | reverse complement strand
CATCCGTCAAGGGGGACGATCTTATAAAATCCCCGGTAACCAACTTGTCGAACGCGATAGCAGGTAGAATGCCAGGGGTAATCACCTTGCAAAGGTCTGGAGAGCCCGGTTATGACGGCGCTACCATCAGGATCAGGGGCTCAAACACGTTAGGGAGCAACGACCCGCTTATAGTTATCGATGGTATCGCGGCAAGGGCAGGGGGCTTGGAACGTTTGGACCCGAATGAGGTCGAAACCATTTCTGTTTTGAAGGATGCCTCCGCGGCCATTTACGGTGCGCGGGCCGCTAACGGGGTTATCCTGATAACGACCAAAAAAGGGACTCAAGGGCAAAGGGCCGAACTGACCTACTCCTTTAATCAAGGCTGGGCAACGCCCACGGTACTGCCTAAAATGAGCGACGCCGCCGAATATGCCGAGTTGCGGAACGAGTTAATCGTGAACGACGGGCTTGTGAATCCATTAAAGGGACCCAACGTGGTTTCCGAACCGTGGAAAACCCAGGAGGAGATCCAGAAATACCGTGAAGGTGGGGACCCCTGGCGTTACCCAAATACCGACTGGTACAAGGAGACCTTTAAACCTTGGTCGCCTCAGAATGTACATAACCTTGAGCTAAACGGTGGTAGCGAATCGTTGCTCTACTTCGCGAACTTCGGGTATAAGTTCCAGGATGGTTTGTATCATAACTCGGCCACCAACTACAGCCAGTATAACTTGAGGATAAACTTGGATGCGAAGCTTAGCGACTGGGTTAGTGCCAGTATTGGGCTGATGGGGCGTCAGGAAAACAGAAGTTTCCCGAGCCAGAGTGCCGGTGCCCTGCTGTGGTTCACGGCGAGGGGAAGACCCACGGATCCCGCTTACTGGCCCAACGGTTTGCCCGGGCCGGCGCAGGAGTATGGTCGAAACCCGGTTGTGGCCGTTACGGAAGAAACCGGTTACACACGCGATAGAAGGTACTACATTCAAAGCACGGGAAAAGTGGAGATTACCCAACCCTGGATTGATGGGTTAAAGTTAGTTGCCAATATCTCTTACGACAAGTCATTTGGTCAGACCAAATCGTGGTTTCAACCCTGGTACTTGTATACCTGGGATTATAAGTCATACGAGGCTGATGGGGTAACCCCATTGCTGCTGAAGGCGTTAAGTTATCCCAGCCACCCCGACCCATCGCTGGATATGAACTCCTTTGATCAAACCAACATGGTGCTTGGTACTTTTCTGAACTACGAGAAAACCTTCGGTGATCATGAGGTGGTTGCACTTGCTGGTATGGAGAAGGATACTTCAGACAAAGAGTTCTTCAGTGGGTACAGGAGATACTTCCTGTCGACTGCGCTGCAGCACTTTAACGCGGGTGGAGACAAGGAAAAAAGCTCCGGGAGCGGTGGTTGGAACGATAACTGGGAACGCGCCCGTATGAATTACTTTGGTCGTTTCGGGTACAATTACATGGAGAAGTACCTGGCCGAATTCGTTTGGCGGTACGATGGTTCCTACATGTTCCCCGAGGACACACGGTTTGGTTTTTTCCCTGGTTTCCTAATCGGTTATAGAATTTCGGAAGAGAACTTCTGGAGGGAAAACATCTCATTCATCGACTACTTCAAACTTCGTTTTTCCTGGGGACAAATGGGTAACGACCAAGTTTGGTTCGACGGGCAACTGCGCGAATACCAATTCCTACCCACCTACTATTACGAATGGGGCTACATTGTTAATAATCAGGATGAAAAGGGTTTGAGGATCAGTCGTTTCCCGAACCCCAACATTACTTGGGAACGGGCCAATAACTTGAATATAGGCCTTGAAGGTAGAACGCTCAAGGATCGTCTGTATTTCGAGTTCGACTATTTTAACAACAAGCGTTCCAATATCTTGTGGAGAAGGAATGCCTCCATACCCCAAATTTCAGGGTTGACCTTGCCTGCTGAAAATATCGGGAAGGTGGATAATACCGGTTTCGACTGGAAGTTGGAGTGGAGCGACAAGGTTAACAACGACTTCAGGTACAACGTGAGCTTTTCGGGAGGATACGCGAAGAATAAAATCATCTTCTGGGACGAGTCTCCTGGAGCACCTGAGTGGCAGAAATCAACCGGGCACCCGATGAATACTAACCTCTACTTTGAATACGACGGGGTGTTTAAAGATTGGGATGAGATTAACGATAAGGCCAATCGCCCCAATTACGATGGTATAACGAGCGATGAGGGGTTGCAGCCGGGAGATATGAAGTTCAAGGATATCGATGGCGACGGAAAGATAACCCCGGATGATAGAAGGCGATTTGATAGAACCAATGAGCCTAAATGGACGTTTGGCTTGAATTCCTACTTCCAATATAAGAATTTCGACCTGTCGATTTTGTTCCAGGGTGCGGCAGATGCGTGGACAAAGCTGTACTATGATTCCGGTGAAATAGGGAACTACTCCAAGTACGTTTACGATAATCACTGGTCCGTGGAACAGCCCAGCAGTGAGCATCCGCGGGTTCACGCTCGTGCCAAGTACTACTGGGATAGTGGCGTGGGCGGAAGCAATACCTATTGGATGCTTAACACGGACTACCTACGTTTAAAGAACTTAGAACTCGGCTATACCGTGCCTAAACATATCATACAACGCTCGCGGTTTTTCTCGTACGCCAGGGTCTACCTTAATGGGGTGAACCTGTTCACCATCACCAAAGCGTACGATATTGACCCGGAAAGCACGGCGTCAAACGCGGTCTATTACCCCCTATCTAAAGTTATCAACGTGGGATTTTCCTTAACTTTTTAAACGTTACAACAATGAAAAAATACAGTACAATATATTATATTCTCCTGTTATTGATTCCGTTGAGTGTAATCTCTTGCGATCACGATTTCTTGAACACGAAACCGAGAACGGAGATTACCGCGGATGATATATGGAAGGAAGCCAGTTTGGCCAAAGCGTACATGTACGATATCTACTTCACCTTTCAAGATGCCGGGTTTACCGAGGAGCTGCAAGCGTCTGCAACGGATGAAGCCCTATTCACTCATGGTAGGGAATTCAGGGAGACCAATTCCGGGGCGGTAACGGACGTGAACTTGGGTTGGTTCTCAAAAACCCAGAGCGGGCATCAGTGGGCCAGGTTATATAGAAACATCCGCTCCTGCAACGATTTTATTGAGAACATCGACGATGCGACCTTCGATGATGCCAATAAGAAGCAACTGAAGGGCGAGGCCTACTTTTTACGGGCCTACTTTTATCACCGTTTAACCCGGGCGCACGCTGGGGTACCTTTGCAGTTAAGGGTGACCCAATTAACGGATGATCAGGAGGAATTTTTAATTCCCAGGTCATCTTATAACGACTGCATTGATCAGATTCTTTCTGACCTTGACAATGCGGCCAATGCATTAAGCGATAAGACGTTTGCCAACACCCAGAAGGGGCGAGCCACGTTAGCTGCCGTAAAAGCATTGAGGGTGAGGGTGCTTGCAGACGCGGCGAGCGACTTGCACGACGAGGCGACGGCAACGGCTAAAGTCCCCATTTTTGCTTCCTACTCGAATAAAGAGCTGCTGTTTTACACGAAAGGTTCGAGGACGGACAGGTGGGTAGCCGTTAAGAATGCGGCCAAAGATTTAATGGATAACCCTTTAGGCCATGAGATTCCCACTTATGGGGGCGCTGGGTTGACAAATGAGGAGAAGGCAGACGCAATATGGCGGTTCTTTCATAAAGATAGCCCCGACCATATCTTTTCACGTTACTTTATAGACACGAAGAACGAGAGCGGGACGCATATGCCCCTATTCAATGGCCCATCTGGTTATCACGCATGGGGTGGCAATACCCCCGTTCAGGATTTAGTGGACGCGTTCTCGATGGCCGACGGCACCAAGTTTAGCTGGTCGAATCCGGAGCATGCCGCGAACCCATATAAAAACCGTGAAGCGCGCTTTTACGCGACCATCCTGCACGATGGGATGAAATGGATTGATCGCCCCTCGGATTACGCCGTTGAGGAGCCCACGGGAACCATCCATACCGGTTATTACCAGCTCGACCCGTCGAGCAACGATCTGTACGCGGGAATGGATACCCGCGACGGGGGTGGGGAAGCGTGGAACGGTACCTACACGGGATATTACCTGAAAAAGTTCGTCAATCCCGCTGCCGGTGACCATAGAACCAGGATCAACGCGGTGTTCCCCTTTATTCGCCTAACCGAAGTCTATTACGCCTACATTGAAGCGTGTATAGAACTCGGTGAACTGGATGAGGCGAAAAAGTACCTGAACGAGTTGCGTGAGAACGTAAACCTCCCGCCCGTTACGACGACGGACCAGGATGAGCTGCGAGAAATCTACCAGAACGAGCGAAGGTTGGACTTCTATTTCGAGGAGCATCGCTATTGGGATATAAGAAGGTGGATGATCGCTCCTACAGCCCCGGGTATCAACAGCCTGAAAGGGATAAGGGTAACGGCCAAGTTGAAACCGGGAGTGGGTAAGCAGGCTCGACACGAACATGATGAGGCAAGGTGGACGTATACCTACGAGCCGATTCCTTTAACCCAAGAGGATAGGAAATGGGTCGATAAATGCTACTACTTGCCCATTCATCGCGATGAGATACATCGGAATACTAATTTGATTCAAAATCCCGGGTACGGCAATTAATCGTATCCCTCATTGAAAAAAAACCGGGAGCGGCGAGTTGCATACGCCGCTCCCGGTTACTTTTTTAAGTCCAAGAATACCTTTACTTTCTCTAATACCCGGGATTCTGCTTCCAGTTGGTGTTGGTGTTCAGCACATAGGTTGGAATCGGGAAGATGCGCCGAAACTTCTGACTCTTAGCAGCCGGGTTAACCACGTGTTTGAAGCCCCAATCATCTTCGAATTTGCCAAACCTGATCAGGTCATTGCGTCGCCATGACTCATCGGCAAATTCTCGTGCGCGTTCGTCCAGCAGGTCGTCTAACGTGGGTGTTCCCGTTACCAGTGGTGCCTTCACGTATGCTCGAATTTGGTTCATGAGCGAAGCGGGGGTATCACCGCGTGTGGCAGAAGCTCCCCGTAAGATAGCTTCGGCCTTCATGAGTAGTACGTCGGCATAGCGGAAGATGGGTACGTCGTTGCTCTGGCTTCGGTTCTGCGCGCTGGTTGTCTTTAAATCCATGTAGAACTTAATGGAGCGATACCCTTGTGAACGGCCTTTAAGGTCATTGCCAACATCAAGCGTGGGGAAGTCAAGGATGTCAATCGATTTAGTCAGCGTCACGTGTACGTCGTTCACCATCCAGGGGGTAGACGTTGCCTTGTAGGTGGCCGGGTCTCGCACGTAGAGGGGACCTCCGATGATTTGTTCGTTGCGTTCATCCCCTTCCAATGAAAATTTATCCACGAACTCCGGGTTGTACACGAAGTTGCCCCCCACGCTTTTCGGTAAATTCACACCGTAGAACTCCTTGTTGCCACTCCGGTGAGTCCAAAAGCGGGCATATGTCATCCCCTGTTGTGTCTCCCGGTCGAACGGCATCACGTAAATAAAATCCTTGATATGAGGGCCATTTTCGGGGTAAAACTTCGAGAGGTAGGGGTCGCTGAGGTCGAATTTGCCGGACTCGATGATGTCATCGCACATCGCTACCACATTGTTTAACTTCGGGTTGCTCATGTTTGGGGTATAGGCTGCCACGTCGGGCGAGGTGTATACTGCCCAGTTTAAGTAGAGCTTTGCCAGTAATGCTTCGGCCATGTAGCGGGTTGGTTTGCCATATGTGGAAGCGTCCACGTTGGTGGGTAGCAGGTCTAAGACGGCGAGCAGTTCCGATTCAATGTACTCGGCAATAACGGGACGTGGGGATCGGTCCATCGCTTCATCCTCTTCAAGAAGGCGGTTCAACAAGGGTACATCACCGTAGCTGTCCATTAATACCCAGAAGTAGTAGGCCCTCACGGCTCGTATTGAGGCCGTTATATCGGCTTCTTCACCCCCTAGCTCGAGGATGGCCCTGTTACACCGGGTGATACCCGATGTTAATGCTTCGAAGTACCCGATGATTCCATCATCCGGTGTCCAGGAGTGAAGTGACATATGGGCGTACACCCCGTTGTCATAATAGTCACCGCTTAGGGAGACACCCATTGCCTCATCCGATGAGAGGGTTTGCGCATGGTGGTAACTACGGGATAAGGGGCCTCGCATCGCATAGTACACGTCGGCCGTTTTCGCTTCCGCCGCGATTTCCGAATCGGGGAAGGAGGTGTATTGTGACTTGATCTCCACGTCCAAGTCGGTACAACCGATGATCAACGAGAAAAGAACCGCGGGTAAAAAATTGAGAATATATTTTTTCATACGATTATTATATTTTTATTATTCTGTGTATGGAACCTTTGATGTTTTAAATAATCATGTCGGTTTCATTTTGTTACTTGTTTAAAAATTAACGTTTAGGCCCAACATAAGGGTTCGGGTTCGGGGGTATGTTTGTCGGTTATCAATACCCGGTTCCATCCCACCAAGGTTGATTTCAGGGTCAATCCCTTTATACTTGGTGAGGGTTACGAGGTTATTGCCCGTAACGAAGAGTCGGAGGTTCTTAATGTAATCGCCAACGTTACCGAAGTTATACCCTAGGGTAAGTGCGGAGAGGCGCAGGTAGTCCCCTCTTTCCAGGTAGCGGTCGGAAGGCGCGTGCGAGTTATAGTCGGTGGCGAGGTTGTCCGTGAACATGGAGCTTAGCACGTTTTTCCCATTGCCAACGCTCGCGTAGTTGCTTAAGAAAGCGCGTGTGCCATTCATTACCTTGTTGCCTACTACGCCCTGGAAGAAGGCGGTCAAGCTCCAGTTCTTGTAGCTTAGCGTGTTGTTCCATCCAAATGTCAGCACGGGTTGCGCTGATCCGGTCGCGGTGCGATCGTCGTATAGGGGCTTGTCGGTGGTTACCCATTCACCGGTTTGGTTATCTTTGTATCGGCCATCCGATTGCAGGTTGACCTTGGTAGCGAAGTCGTCCCCGTAAATTTTCTTCAGGTTGGTCTCGCCGTATACGTAGTAATGCGATACCCCTTCGTTGTAGCCTGCCCACTTCCACGTGTAGAATTGACCAATGGGATACCCTTCCATAACCCGTTGTTGTTGAGCGGTTGAAAAACCCGCTGCATCCAGGTTGGCCCGGTCGAAATACTCTACCGAATAGGTTTCATTCGAGAGCTTCTCTACCCGGTTCTTATTATGGGAGAGGTTTAGGGATGTTTCCCAATGAAACGTGGAGTTCTTAACCGGTATGGCGTTCAGGGTTAGTTCTACGCCCTTGTTGCTAATCTCACCCACGTTCGCGGTGAGCCAATTGTGAGGGTACCGGGTGGTAGACACCTGGTAGTCGGCAATCAGGTCTTGAGTTTTCTTGTTGTAGAGCTCGATGGTCCCGTTCAGTCGATTGTTAAGGATAGAGAAATCCAAGCCCACGTTAAACATTCCCGTGCGCTCCCATTTCAGGTCGGGATTCGCGTTTCTGGTGGGCCCTAGCGTGTGTACCGATTCCGTTTCCCCAGACGGGGTTACATGTTCAAACCAGCCTGTCGCCCCATACACTTGGGTTGCTGTGAACACGTCGAATCCCAGCGAGTTCCCGCTTAATCCATACCCAACCCGTAGCTTCAGGTCATCGAAAAAGCCATTCGCTTTCATGAAATTCTCTTCCGATATTCTCCATGCCATAGAGGCGGATGGGAATGTTGCCCAACGGTTATTTTTCCCGAAGGCGGATGAGCCGTCGCGGCGGATGGTTGCTTGAAACAGGTACTTGCTGTTAAAGGAGTAGTTGGCACGCCCGTAAAAAGAGATCATGCGTAGCGTGGAAAGCATGTAGCGGCCGTCTCCCAGTCCAAGTCCGTTGATGTCGATCTTATTCCCCATCCCGAGGTTGTAATAGGTCAGGGCATCGTTGTAAAAGTCGTATGTCGTCAGCTTGAATCCATCGTTATCGTTACCTTCTTCCCATGAGTATCCTGCCATTAAACCCAACTTATGGGAGTCGTTAAACGTGCGGTCGTAGTTGAAGTAGGTCTCTAGAATTTTCTTCGTGTTGTTGATGGTAGAGCGATCTGCACGTCCGCTCATATCTAGGGCGACCAACGATTTCGTGGTGTTGTAATTGCTAAAAAGGTGTTGTTCGTTCTGGTACGCCAGGCTTAGGTTATACAGGAGGCCCTCCGTGATTTCGAACGAGGCTTTCGCATTTCCTTGTATCTGTTTGCTTTCCGTGTCGTAGATGTTTTCGTGTATCAACGCTACAGGGTTAAAGTTTTGCGATATGCCGCTGTTTTCGAACCATGTTCCATCCTCGTTCCTTATGGGAACCAGGGGGGAGTAGTAGCTCATGGCATCCAGCACGCTCTGTCCTTGTTTGTCGAACGGGACGCTACCCCTGTTTGTAACACTCGTGTTGATGTTGAACGATAACGTTAGCCGGTCGTTCATTGCCTTTGTTTGCAAGAAAGCCCGACCTATCAGTCTACTCATCTCCGTTCCTTTTATAACCCCTTCTTTTTCCAAGTAATTGATGCTTGAGTTATAGGAGGTTTGTCCTGCTCCCCCGCTGATGGAAACGTTATGGTTATGGCTGAACCCCGTACGTTGCACCTCTTTTTGCCAGAAGGTGTTTGCTCCCAGGTCGTTGACGAGGGTGATGTTGTTCTCTCGGGCGTACTTCCGCAACTGGTCTCCATCCATTACGTCCCAGTTCTTGATGATGTTATCGGTCGCGGCGTACGTGCTGTAGTTGATGGTCGTATGCCCTGCTTTTCCTTTTTTGGTGTTAATGATAATCACCCCGTTGGCCGCTTTAGAGCCATATATCGCGGTTGCGGTGGCATCCCGTAACACGTCGATGCTCTCGATATCATCGGGGGAGATCAATGAGAGCGACATGCCGGGAATACCATCTATCACGTAGTAGGGTTCTTGAGCGGCACCCTCTCTAAAAGTGGAAGCTCCTCGCAGCGTGATTGATGGGGCACCGTTAGGGTTGCTACTTTGTGTGATGATGAGCCCGGGCACCTTCCCCTGGAGCAGCTGGGCTGGGTCTGAGAAGACCCCAACATTTAGCTTATCGGCCTGCACGGTGGTAATGGAGCTGGTAATATCTTTTCGGGCCATGCTGCCATATCCCACGACCACGATCTCTTCCAGAGCTTGGGCATCTTCCAGCAGCGTGATGCTCAAGGCTACCCTATTGGTGGTACTTACCTCCTGTTCCAGGTAGCCAATATAGGTGATTCGGACGGTTGCGTTATCTTCAACTTGTAGTTCAAACGCACCGTCAATATCAGTAACAGTTCCATTGGTCGTGCCTACCTCGATGACGTTTGCCCCTATAATCGGGGTGCCCATTTCATCGACAACCGTTCCGGTGATTCGTTTTTTTTGCTGTTCCGTTTTCAACGCTATCGTTTCATTGGTTTCCACGTCTCTGGCTTCGGCTATACCGCAAAAGAGACAGGTAAACAATAAAACAAAGGTTGTTCGAGTAATCAATAAAAAATGTTTAACAGGTGCTTTCTTGGTGAAAGTTATACCTGTTGCCTTCTCTTTTTTCATACCATTCGTCATTGTTTTAGTTAATACATGTTTTTATTTATACAACTTGCGTTCACTCTTTAACTCCCCAAAAAAGCTTATATCGGTGTAGAAATAGTTTTTACCCGTTATAAGCGTGGCAAAAGTAGAAAAAAAAATGGTATTTACCACCAATTCTCTACGAAGGATTTACAGAGGAAAGATACGATAATAGTTTCAGAAATAAAAGGCTTTTTCACCTCATCAGAAAAAGTTGTTTCTGTCATTTTAAACATTTTGAGTTCTTCGAAATTTTCAGACAAGAACTTCGGCTTTTCAACCGCTTGCAACTTACAGTTTAGAAGTCGAGTAAAACTGATTTTACTTTTGGTTTTCCTGTTTTTTCAACTAAAAGACCTATGGTCATACACCTCTTCAGGGCTTTACAAGATCCTTTCGTATGGGAAAGACATGTTTACCTGTTGTCGGACAGCAACATCGATTGGCGTTGGTTCGGCTATTCAATAACGAAACAATTGATAAAAAAACCGTGAACAAGGATGATGAACCCTCCGGCAACCCGCGTTGCTTGAATAAAGAGAACCGTAAGCGGTTTATTGATGGGTTTTTTAAGGCATAGAGAGACACCACCGCGTATTATTAAAAAAGAGTGCCTTAAGAAAGACACTCTTTTTAACACGCATTAGGCGCTCGTAAACTTATCCCTTGTAAAGTTGCTCCCCAGCAGAGCTTTACCCCGTTTCGGTTTACAAAAACAAAAATAAAATTAATTTCTTAAACTTAGTAAAGTGTAGTGTAAAAAACAGCCTATTTTTTGACCTATACAACTAAATTTAAAACCCCCACGGCAAGCGGGGTAAAGGAGCTTGCGAAAGTTAAGTAAATAAATATCCAAGATTAATACCCTGGGTTCTGTATTAGCAAATCGTTTTTGTTCATTTCATCCCTCATGATGGGAAAGAAATACATTTTATTATCCCATTTTCTTTGTTCGAATACCACATGCGAAATGGTAGGGACAGAAGAGGTTGTTTTGTCATCGTTAAGCTTATACACTATGTTCGCTGAAAGCACGGGTTGGTAAGCTTCTTCCCCGATTGCCCATCTTCTCACGTCAAAAAACCGGTGATCTTCGAATGCCAGTTCAACCCTTCTTTCGTTGCGGTAACGTTCTTTCAGGGCCATACCGCTCTCGTTTATCGCGGGCATACCGGCACGTGTCCTTACCAAGTTGATGTATTTTAACGCTTCATCTTCCTCTTCCAGTTCAATGCAGGCCTCCGCGTAATTCAACAATATTTCGGTATATCGTATGAATCTCCATGTGACGGCTTGTCGAACATATTGGGCATCTATATTGGGGTCAAGGTATTTTTTGGTGTAGTAGCCAGTCTGTGATCCATTCCAATCCTCAATGGTGCTGTTCCGAGTGTCTACCCCGTAATGGAGTTCAATTTCGTTGGTAGCTGGATTCCATACCTCTTTCCGTCCGGTTTGTATTCTATTCTCTGGATCAAGGCCCTTTGCATCGTCCGGTCGTACTCGCCACTTCGCACCGTTATGAAGGATGGTCCCATGGAAGCGAGGGTCTCGGTTACTGTAAGGATTTGCTGCATGTTCCGGGTTGTTCCAATCGAAAAGGCTACCATCTGCCATCTCGTAGTCGTCTACGAGGTTACCTACAGGTGCATTTGCCCCCCATCCGTGGTACCCGTTAGGTGATGTGTAGAGTCCCCAGCGTTGTCGTACGGTTACCGTGAAGTATTTCACGAAAATGTCCTCTTCCGTGTCTTTTGCAACGAAAAGGTTGAAATAATTTTCTGCCGCTTCAGTGGCTGATGAAGGTTGAGGCTTATACAGTGAGTATTGTTCGAGGTCGATTACCGCTTTTGCTGCATCTTTCGCTGCCCTCCACCGTTGTTGGCGATTATCATTCGTGTAGCGAATCAGCTCTTGGTTACTGTATTCCGGGAAAATGGTACTATTGTAAAGGTCACTGGCGGCATATAACGTAACGCGTGACTTGAGGGCCATGGCGGCTCCTTTCGTGATCCTTCCACGGTTTACCCCTGAGTGCTGGCTCGGGAGTAGTTCAATAGCTTGATTTAACTCTTCAAGGATGAAGTTAACCGTCTCCTCGTAACTATTGCGTGCGGTTTTAAATTCGTCATCCAGTGAAAACACTCCCTTGATGATCGGAACTCCACCATATATTTTTGATAGGTTGAAGTAAAAGAACGCCCTCAGGAAGTGCACCTCACCTGTCATTCTATCTCTCAAGTTTTTTCCATCCACGATATTTTCTGAGAAAGGTATGTTATCCACGTTTTCAAAAAACATGTTACAATAACGTATACTTTTATACATATCGTTCCAGGTATACAAATACGACACACTTCCCCAGGCTGGGAGTCTATCCTGTGTTATAAGTCCGTTGTTGAAATCGGTAGAGGCTTGATTTCCCCTGTAATGAGCCTCATCGACAAGCATGCATTTCATCCGGCCGTCAGTTAACGGCTCATCAAGTCTATCGTAGAGGTTATTTATGAATGTCTCTACTAACGCCTGATCGCTCCATAAAGCTTGCTCGGAAAACTCGGTAGCCGGGTCTGTATTCAAGAAATCGTGATTACAGGCTACCAGTACATGCAAACCGATAATGAAGAGGAAGGCTTTTATTATTTTCGTATATTTCATAATTCTATTTTTTTACAATTCAATTAAAACGTGAGTAAAACACCAATGTTATACACCTTATTCAATGGATAAGCAGTGGGAGATGTTGTTTCAGGGTCGAAGTCTTTAATTCCGGTAAACGTGAGGAAATTCGTACCGGTAAAGTAGATTGTGGCCCCCTGCAGGTATACTTTCCGCGTTAAACTTTGTGGCACGTTGTAGCCAATCTCCAGGTTTTTTAATCTCAGGTAGTTGGCATTATGTAGCCAGTACGTGTTCGCGTTGCTTCTCCAATATTCGAAATAACGATTCCATATTCTGGGTTTAACGGCATCGATATTATCAGTGGTCCATCTCCCTTCTACATCTCTTTTCAAGTAATTGCCCGCCTCGCCTTGCATTTCGTAGTAATCGTATCTAACAGCACCGGTTGCCCATTGAAAGAATAGGTTCATATAGAAGTTTTTGTAATCTAGTCCAAGATTAAGCCCTCCTACATGGGTGGGTAGGTCAGTTTTTTCTGAACGTACCCGATCTAGCCCGTCAATCACGCCGTCTTTGTTCACGTCTTCAAAAATCACATCTCCAGGTCGGGCACCTCCCCAGTGTGGGTAGCTGGCAAGATGATCCGCATCCCTAAAGATGCCGATCGCGTTGTAATATAGGCTGGCATTCATTGGTCTACCTGTTGATTGTTGATATTCAGGAATGCCAGGGGTCTCATCCCAGAAAAGTATCTTGTTTTTGTTGAAATTCAGGTTAAGTGAAATGTTGTATCCTAAATCTGAAAGTTGATTTCTGTAAGAAATCACAAATTCGAATCCTTGGTTTTCCACTTCACCTATATTCTCTCGTGGTAACGTGAGACCAGTACTTCCTGGGACTGATGCATTACGGGTCCAGAGAATATTGCTTCGTAGGTTATAAAAGTAATCCGCGTTCAATCCCAGTTTACCATCGAACATTTGCGCATCGAATCCGATGTTGGATTGATTGGCCACTTCCCATGTCACGTTTCGGTTAGGTATTCTAAGTTCTTGTAGCATCTTCGATTCCACGTTGCCGTTGAACACGTAAATATTTGTTGAACCCGTGACGTATCCAAAGCTTGATAAGTATTGATAAGCATCGATCCGGTCGTTTCCAGTCTGTCCCCAGGATCCCCTTATCTTCATGTAATCCACGGTGTTTTTCAATCCTCCCCAGAATGGCTCTTCCGAAATTCTCCATCCCAGTGAAACACCGGGGAAAAACCCGAATCGCCCCTCTTCGGGGAAGATAAAGGACCCATCGTATCGCCACACGAATTCCAGTAGGTACTTGTTCTGGTAATCGTAGTTCACGCGCCCGAAATAATTCATTCGTTCCTCTACACTAGAAGAACCGTTGTTATCTTTCTCGGCATCTCCACCGGCAAAAAGTTCATCTAAAGCGGGTGAGACGTAATTTTTACGGAAAGCGGAAAAGTTCATGTAGTCTCCCGAATACCTTTCCATACCCAACAACGCTTTAAAATTGTGATCTTCATTAAAGGTTTGTTCGTAGTTTATCAACCCGTTCAAGGTGATGTTTTTATTTTGCCCCATCTCTTGTGTGAGTTGAGGATCTACGAATCCCTTTTTCCCTTCTACCAAAATTGGTTCGCCCCCACTATCATAGGAGGTACCATCCCACGAGTAAAGGTACCAGGGTATTTGCCACAACTTGTCGTTTATGTATCGATTATCGACAGCCGCGTTTCCGCGAAACGATAATCCTTTCACCCATGGCAGTTTCACCTCCACGTTAGCACCCAGCAACAAGTCTGTTCTTTTATTCCTGTCGTAGCCAGTCTGGTTGGTCGTAATAACTACCGGGTTATTTCCATACTCGATGTCAGGACCATTCATGCCGTTTGGCCAATATGCATGCATGTTGGGTTTACCTCTCCTAAGCATATTAAAGATATCGCCAGCCGATCGGGTAGGGTAGTTCCTGTTTTGGAAAAGTGCCGACATATCCACGCCATAACTTACGTAATCATTAAGTTTCCCATCGAGGTTTACGCGTATGTTTTGCTGTTTGTAATTGGTTGCACTGTTTTTATAGATAGCATCTTGAAACGTTGTTCCCACCGACACAAAATAGGTTAGGTAATTTTGGCCCCCTGAGATAGAGAGGTTTGCATTTCTTTGTGGTGCAGATGACTTAAAGGTCTCCGCAAACCAATCGGTGTTCGGGTACAGCCAAGGATCACCACCTTTTCGGTAATTTTCGATCTCTTCATTACTGTATTTTGGTGCTTGCCCTTGGTATACGCTAATTTCGTTTAAAACCTCAAGATAAGTTGCCGAGTCAATGGATTTAGGAATGACAGTAGGCATGCTTCTACCTTCGTTATATGAAAACTGCACTTGCGGTTTACCTTGTTGGCCCCTTTTCGTAGTGACCAGGATTACACCATTGGCTGCTTTTGACCCGTAAATTGCCGCGGAAGCATCTTTTAACACGGTGATGCTCTCTATGTCGTTTGGATCAAGACGCTGAAGATCCCTGTTGGAAATGCCATCCACCACGACTAGTGGTGAGTTGTCGCCCAAGGTGTTGGCTCCCCTTATACGTAACGTGGATCCATCACTTCCGGGCTCGCCCGATCGAGTCATAACTACTAACCCCGGAATCTTTCCAGCTAACGAGTTGGTAAGGTTGGCAGTGGGTACTGCAGTGAGTTCTTTACCTTCTAGCGTGCTAATGGCACCTGTGATGGTGGCTTGCTTTTGTGTACCATAACCAATAACCACCAATTCTTCAAGTGACTTGGTGTCCTCTTGTAGGGTTAGATCGAAAGTTGTTCTTCCAGCAGTGTTGATAATCTGTTCTAAGTACCCGATGTAGGAGACCTTAATGGTGGCGTTGTCGGTTACGTTTAACGAAAATTGACCATCAATGTCTGTAATCGTTCCGTTGGTCGTACCCTCTTCAATAATATTTGCCCCGATTATCGGTTCACCTTTACCATCCACAATCGTTCCGGTAATTTGCTTTTTTAGCTGTTGCTGATTCTGCACCTTTGATTCATGGCTGTAACCTATTTCGGCCATAGAGCAAAATACGCAGGTGAATAGTAGGATAAACACTGTCCGCATAATCAATAAAAAATGTTTAATGGGTAGTTTTTTATTTAAAGTATTACCCCTAGTGTTGTTGTTCCTCATACAGTTGTGATGTTTTTAGTTAATACATAAATGATTAGTTTTGTTGATGGATGTAATTATTTAAAATCATAGGCATGAATTTTAACGTTGTTGTTATCGCTACCAAAATTAACGCAAGATTGTTACAACGGTGTTACATTTAAATTAAGAAAAAGTTGCCTTTCTCCCCTTTTTCCCACTGTTTTTTTAACCTCATTTGCTATTCGCATTGGCATTTGCTTTTGTTGATAAAGTCAAATAAACTGGTTTAATTAATAATAGACCACTTTGTCTGGTCTGTTCCAAGTGTAGACGATCACGTCGTGCGCTTCTACCCGGTACCCGTTGGGGATAGTTTTCGCTTTCAACGTAACGCTGTTCTCCCCCTCTTTTAGGTCGTAATTCCAGGAAAGTTCAAGTCGTCTGATACGGCTATCCGTGGGGGGTTCGTATACCTTGTTGAGCGACATGTCGGTATGCGCGAAGTTCAGGTGCTCTACCTTGTCCAAACCCTGTTTCCAATAGGCCGGTATCTTGTCGTACCCGATCATCGTGCCCAGTATTCCGCCCGCGTTGGCAAAGTGTTTCGCGTGTAGCGAGTCGGGTGCGTCCAGCAAGTCCATGTAGACATCGTCGTACAACCCAGGCGAGTTTTCATAATACCAGAGCATCCGCGTGTCGTTCCACGGGATAGGAACCTCGTCGCCGATCATCGTTCCGTTCCATACGAATTCCGTTGGGCCACCGTAGGTGCATCCAATCACCTGGCCTGCCCATCCCCCTTTGATTTTATCCAGCAGTTCTCCCCTGCTTATGGTATATTCCGTTGCAGTTGTGTTGCCTTTCTGGCACGATAAAAGGATGATCGCGCTCAACATGAAAAAAAGTTCGCGCTGTTTCATATGAATGAAGTAATGTTTAAATAATCGCAACCAAAAATCGACACTAACCTAATACAGGTGTGACAAAAATACAAAAAAAATTAAATTAACCCACTACTATCCGATATTTTGAAATAATTAGCTATTATCGTCGTACTTTAACCGACAAAAGGGACCGTTTGGTAATTGGAAAAGTAAAAAATGAAACCATTAAATTAGTTGACAGAACTACTGTTCGTCTATGTTTGAGCCTTTAAAACAGAATTTACAGATTAAAACCTATTTGGGTACAAGTGAAAACGCTGTGAAGTCTCAAGTTTTTGGAACAATGATTGTTTTTCTGCTATTAGAGCTTATCCATAGAGTTTACTGCAAAGGAACGATAGCATTCAGCAATTATTGTGAAAAAGTGAGGATTTGTCTGTTGCATTATCTATCTTTCAGCTATTTGTGCGGCATAAGCGGTAAAGTGAAAAAGATACAAAAACCGTCTGATAAGACATTGTTTGACCGAGATGAATTTTGGCTTCAGACGGAAATTGAGTTTTAATACGTTAATATACAGATAATTACAAAAAGAAAAGGTCGTTTTATCATAACTTTCGGAAGGTAGTGAAATTTACCATGAGTATGGTAAAGAAAGAGAAATTAAAACGAGCGAAGCCAGTTAAATCAAAATAATTTAAGCTGGCTTCGTTCGTTTACGGAGTGTCCCAAATCAGTTTTGCACCTTATAATTAAAGGTTTTCACCTGTTTCCCCTTGGTGTTGGTGATGCGAACCTCTATCTCTTTGTCGTTGGCCATAACGCCAATCATCTCCCGATTATGATTCACCAGTATCGGGAAGTTGATCGCATCGCTCTTTTCTTGATAGATGTATCTGTGGAGGTGGCCACACATCATCAGGTCTATACCGGCTTTATTCAACGTGGGTACGAACTTCTCCAGGATTTCTTTTTCGCCGTGCCAGTTCCCGAAGGGGGGGATATGGGTAATCACCACCTTAAAAGGCGCTTGCTTAAACTCATCGCTTTGAATTATCTTTTCCAGCCATTTTGCCTGTTCGGTGCGGTAATTGTCGAAAGCCACGATGCCACTGTACTCGATATCGCTGTCTGGCTTGTCCTCACCGCAGTCGAGCACGAGAAAGCAGATGGGGCCTTGGCGGAACATGTAATAGAGCTGACCAGTTGGGGTGGGGAAGTATCGAGGGAAGGTGGTCGCGAAATGGCCTCGGGTTTCATGATTGCCCCGTGCGTAGTAGAAGGGGGTCTCTTTTGCGAACAATGTCACTGCAGTATCCATGAAGTCATCGAATAGCTTCTCTTGCGAGAGAAGGTCGGTAGTCATATCGCCGTTGAAAAAAACCAGATCGGTTTCATCCCATTGGGTTCCCATCAAGAGGGAGTCCATTAATGCATTATCACCGTGAATATCGTTTAACACTAAGAATGAAATCTCCTTTTTGTGAGGATTGTTGGTGGTAAACGTGAGCGGTATTTGTCTGTACACATTGCTTGCCACGGTTTGGCCGTAAATCACGTTATAAACTTGATGATCTAACACCTCTTGCGAATAGATGCGGTACCGGTAGGTAGTGTTGGGCTTTAGCTCCTTCAACCTCACCATGTGGACCGAATCGACCACTTTGAACCCGTAGGATTCTGCGAAAAATTGGGGTCTCTCTTCGTGGTAGAAATGGGTACCATCGTTCGGGGCCAGCTCTACCCAGGAAATGGCCTTTTTATTGGTTGTCCAGACGATGGTCACTTCATTTTCGGTCAAGCCTTGCAGGTAGGGACCATGAGTAATTGCGATTTGCGACTGAGCGGAAAGAGAGACCGAAATACTCAGGAAAAGAGAGAGCCATACGATTGATTTAGCATTCATAATTATTTACTTAATCTTATTAATTTAAACATCTTGTTGATTGACAAGAAAAAGAGCATATTTGCTTTTAAAAGGTGCTGAAAGCAAATAATATGTTACGAAACAAAATTACATGAAAATCTCCCTATTTCCAAGCGGCTGTAATAAAAATCAAGGCTGTAGAGTCAAGTAGCAAGTGCAATATTATAAAAACTGTTTCATAAGTGTCCACTAAAAAAACGCAATTGTTCTTTGAAATATCAATAATGTCAATGAACGATTCGGTTATAGTGAACCAAGTTTATTTAATTTTTAATCGTCCACTTTTTTTAGTGGGCAGTAGTGATAAATATTCCAAAACAAAACACCCGGGCGTTGCACTTTTAAGTTGAACTTAGGTTTTCACATAGAGCGGGAGTGAAAATTAATGTTGCCAGTCATCATTGTTAATCAGATAATTCCCCACTTAATTCTTCTCAAATAATTTGTAAAATACCTGAGGTAAGAGAAATAAAAGACGTTTTACAGTAAAGAA
>JGI24709J26583_10001676_pt1 | contig 18723 bp, 17 predicted proteins | sample BioPla2DNA1_FD_26583 | JGI IMG/M metagenome (IMG submission 26583) | reverse complement strand
CCTTTTGCGCTTGAAGTCGATTATGCGGAACTTCCTGCGATTTGCTCCGCCTCTGTGTCTGACGGTAATACGCCCATGGTTATTGCGCCCGGAATGCTTTTTCTTCACTTCGGTAAGGCTTCTCTCCGGCTTTGCCTTCTTGTCAACTCCATCGAAGCCTGAAACGCTCATCTGGCGCCTTGAGGGAGTAGTCGGCCTATAAAATTTTATTGACATCTAAATAATCCCCCTTATACCATTCCCTCGAAAATCTCGATGGGCTTGCTGTCTTCACTGAGCTTTACTATGGCCTTTTTCCAGGTTTTTGTATAGCCGGCAGGATATGCGCCCGTGCGCTTTTTCTTGCCTTTGACAGTTGTTGTGTTTACATTGATTACAGTCACATCAAAAATTTCTTCTATTGCCTTTTTGATTTCAATCTTGTTTGCAGTTTTTAAAACTTCAAAAGTGTACTTTTTGATGTCTAAATCTTCCATCGACTGTTCTGTAACGATCGGTCGAATAATAATATCGTAAGCTGTCGACATTACGCAAATACCTCCTCAATCCTTGAGAGAGCGGCCTTATCAATAATGAGCGTATCGCTGTTTAAGAGCTCATATGGCGATATTATCGTGGCCGTTGTCGTCTTTATGCCGGGAATGTTGCGAGTGCTTTTAATAACTGCGTTATCGACATTCTCGGTTATAAACATGGCCTTGCCGCTAACTCCCAGTTTGTTTAGTAAAGATACAAAAGGCTTGGTCTTGATCTCTTCAGCCGCGAGCTTATCAATTATCAGAATGCTGTTCTCTTGAGCCTTAACGGAAAAAGCGCTCTTTATAGCGAGCCTCTTAGCCTTCTTGTTTAGTCTAAAGCTATAGCTGCGGGGCTTCGGCGCGAACGCCACACCGCCATGTCTCCAAATTGGAGAGCCTGCATAACCGGCTCTTGCTCTGCCTATGCCCTTCTGTCGCCAAGGCTTCCTTGTCGAATAACTGACCTCGCTCTTGGTGAGGGCACTCTGCGTACCCTGTCTCCTGTTTGCAAGATAGCTTCTGACCGATGCGTGCAGCATCGCCGCATTCGGTTCCACCCCAAAGACCGCCTCAGAGAGTTCATACTCGCCAAGCTTTTTACCTTGCATATTATAGATTATTGCTTTAGGCATTTTTATTCTCCTCTCTTTAGCCTCTTGCAGAACGTTTCTGCGGGTTTACACTTACCGTGGGAGTTGCAGGACCTGAACGCCTCTTCTTCTTGTTCTTAGTGGAGCTTGTCACATAAACTAAGCCGCCGCGAGGTCCGGGAACTGCACCCCTTACTACCAACATGTTAAGTTCGGGGTCAACCTGAACCACATCAAGATTTTGAACAGTAACCTGTTCATTACCCATCTGCCCTGCCCCCATCTTTCCCTTAAAAATTTTCGCAGGATAGGCAGCTGCACCCATTGAGCCGGCGTGTCTATGAACAGGGCCTCCGCCGTGGGAACTGGGTGTTCTTCCCGCGTTGTGACGTTTTATTACACCCTGATAACCTTTACCCTTGCTTATGCCTGTTATATCGACGTTGTCGCCTTCCTTAAATATATCAGACCTGATAATATCGCCGACATTCAGCTCTGCGACATTATCGAGCTTAAACTCATGTAAATACTTTAGATTATAGTTTCCCGCCTTGCTGAGGTGTCCTTTTTCGGGCTTCGTAAGAGCTGACTCTGAAACCTCTTCGTATCCAAACTGCACCGATGAGTAACCCTCTTTGCACTCTGTTTTCTTTTGGACTACTACACAGGGGCCTGCCTCAATCAGTGTAACGGGAATGACCCTTCCCGCTTCATCGAAGATCTGTGTCATGCCGACCTTCTTGCCAATAATGGCTGCTTTCATCAATCTTCCTCCTTTGGTTATTGGTTGAACTTAATCAACTTGACCTTATACGCGCGTTGCTGGCACTTTAAAATTAGAGCTTAATTTCAATCTCGACACCGGCAGGAAGCTCCAGGCTCATGAGAGCATCAACTGTCTTCTGCGTGGGCTTTGTGATATCAATCAATCTCTTGTGGGTACGTCTTTCGAACTGTTCCCTGCTGTCCTTATACTTGTGCACAGCACGTAAAATCGTGATTATCTCCTTGTCAGTGGGCAGCGGGATGGGTCCCGAAACCTTAGACTCTGTGCGCTTCGCTGTTTCGACAATTGTTGCTGCAGCCTTGTCAATCAGCTGGTGATCGTACGCTTTCAGCTTAATACGAATCATTTTTTTGTTTGCCATTTTTTCCTCCAGTTTTCGTACTTAGGCTTATAGCCCATTGGTACGGCAGACATTAACTATACACTTAGCCGTGCGTATCAGCCGGTGACCTAAATTTAGTCGGCTTAAGCCGACGCTTTTCCCACCCGATATACGCCATGAAAAGTAAATGCCCATCCGCCCGATTTCGCGCATTTTAAATGCGCCGGACATACTCCACGAAAGTTACCGGACTAAATCCGCAATCTCTCGCTTCACCGCATGAATGGCCTCTGCTTCTTTACAGACGCCCGAGCATAATACCAAAAGTATAATTGCTTGTCAAGCGATTTATTATATTTTTCAAGTTTTTTTCTGATAATCTTTATTTTGAAGCATTTTTGATTAAAGCAACATAAAAACGGCAAATCGCCGCTTTTATATCTGCATATTTAATTATGGCATTCAGCTTTAGCCCCCTGTCGCCAAAATGCTGAAATGCATGTAGTCCACGGCGTTTGTCCATCCGCTGCCGCCCCAGCCCCAGCCGTAGCTGGCAAAGGCTCTTACAACAGGACTGTCGGGCTTAATACAGTAGGGGCTGTCGCTGGTGAGATAGCAGTACTGTCCCACTTGATAGCCTGTGAGATTATTTCTATAGTAGTTGTAGTTGGCATTGATATCCAAGGCGCATCCCCAAGAATGCCGCAAGGTATCCGAATACCTCGCACTTCCCACATATGATATGGGAAAGCGTTCAGACTCGGGAAGATTATATATAACAGAAAAGATTCCCTTCACCTCTTCTGCAACAACTCTGTTAACCTGAAGAGTTATAGTCTTGGAATACCATGCACCGCCCTGAGTCAAATCCCAAACATTGACAGATACATTTACCACGTATCCGCTGGCATCCTCGGCACTTTTAAAATGAGTTTTATTCTCATCTCCGAACAGGGCAAGCCTGCGCTCCGCAGTTGACATGCTTCTATATCTAAAAGCGAATGACTGTGACGGATCGGTGCCGCTCGGCTCCATAGGAGGCGGGGGCGGTGCCGGCGGTTCGGTCGCTTGCGGTATTGGGGCCGGAGTTGGCTGAGGTGTTGGAACCGGTGTTGGCTGAGGCGCAGGAACCGGTGTTGCCTGAGGCGTAGGAGCCGGTGTTGCTTGAGGTGTCGGCGGAGCTGCTGCTGCAGGCGGCATCGGCTGAGGTGTGGGGACCGGCGCTACTGTCGGTTTTGGGGTCGGAGCCGGAGTTGGCTTTGGAGTTGTCCGAACTGCTGTTTGCGGACTTGAAGCCATGTTCTGCTTAATATCTTCTAAACTTTTCTGATAAAAGGTGTTTGGTTCGTCTTCATTTTCTACAGAAACAATCAACTCGGATCTGTCATCTCTATACTCTGGCATGAGACCGCAAACAATAACTTTGGCCGCCTCTGCCCTTGTAAGAGGTCTGTTGCCGCAGAAGCTGCCTTTTTCATCGATGCCCGAGACTATGCCCTTGCCGTAGAGTTGCTCCAGCGTTCCTCTATATGCGCTTCCAATGACATCATAGTCACCTATTGATTCCAGCGGATTTTTTAATTGAACAGGCTCCTCACCATTCAGATTGAAAATAAGATTACCTATAATAACAAGCATCTCATACCTGCTCAGTGAGGCCTCGAGCTCTTCTGCAATCGGCTGAATACTCAGGCCTTCTAAAAGTCCCACCTCATTGAGCATATGCCAATATGGCTCTGCCCAATGTTCTTTTGTTTCCATATTCAACGTTTTAAGTCCTGCAAACTCAGAGAGCCAACACATAAAATCTGCGCGACTTATCAGTTTATTTGACTCAAATAACCCATTCTCAGATAAATCTATACCTTTTGATGAGACAAGATCAACATGAGACGCATACCAAGCATCTTTCGGAACATCGGAATACTGCTCAGCAGCGCTTATATTCATTTGCGGCATCACAACCAAAACCAGTAAAAGCACGATTGTGATTAAAATCAGTTTGTTGTTTTTCATTTTTCTTTAATTCAAACTCAGACGGGGAANATCAAAATAACTAAAAATTAAACCTATGCGGAAGAAGCTCGCTCAGATTNTAGCTTACATANCGTCCGCCCGCTTTAGCGCAAAGCACCTCCATGTCATCACAAAATTCAGCTAAGACCTGCCTGCAGGCTCCGCATGGCAAGCAGTAATCATTGCTCTCAGCCCAAATGGCTATTCGCTTAAATTTTGTGTATCCTTCGGAAACAGCCTTAGTGGCAGCTGTTCTTTCAGCGCATATCGTTGAGCCCAGAGCCGCATTTTCCACATTGCACCCTGTAAATACCTGCCTGCCTTCAGTTTCCAACGCTGCTCCGACCTTAAATCTGGAATATGGCGCATAAGCCTTCTCCGAAGCTCTGCGAGCAATATCCATTAGTTCTCTGTCAGTCATAAGTTCCTCCTTGATTCTCAGTGTATCCGCCAGTTTGCAACTCCGAAGAACACGTTTCCGTCGCAGGGATCNACACCCGTGACAAAATTCCTATGCATAATGAGCTCTCTTCTCTCNAAGCATATAGGGATTATCGGAGACTTGTTCANAAACACATTCATCATATTATAGCATTTGTCTGCCCTTGTGTCATCACCGGCTGCCAGGAAGTCGTCTATAACATAAATCAGCTCATCGTCCAATATTTTGCCAAAGTTTAAACTCCCCTCTTCCTCAAACATGTTCTGTATGTTGAAATCTCCCGGAATTCTGACCTCCGCATAGTACATATCAAACTCGCCCTCTTGCAGCGCTGTGTTGTAATCCTGCCAACTAAGCTCTCTCACGCTCACTGTAACTCCGATGGTAGACAGCTCCTTGGCAAACTTCCTCGCTATGTCTCCCTTGCCCGCACCGTCCGCACATACTATCAGATCAACGTTGATCTCTACAGGGATTCCATACATCATATTTTCAAGTTTTCCGTCGTTATCGGCATCAGTGACACCGGCATTATTAAAACTTGTCAAGCAGCTGTCCATATTATAGTTTACACTTCTGGCTAAATCCTGACTGTATAGCTCGGATCTCGGGTGCACTGCCGCAACAGTCGGAAGCGCATTGTTGTTCAAAAACACCTTCGCAGCCTCCTCTCTGTTTAAAGCAAACTGCATCGCATAGCGCACACCTGGCTTCGAAACAAATTCATCAGCCATGTTGAAGCCGAAATAGTGAAGGTTCAATGTCGTAAAATATCTTATCTCGTTTTTACCGCCATATCCCAAGCTGTTTTTGCCTGTTCTGTCGTTTACTACAAGATTCACTTCTCCGTCCTCGAATGCATCTATTCTTTCTTCGATAGTTTCGTACTCCTTGAGCTCTATTATATCGAAAGGAAGTGTATCCCTCTTCTTATATTCATCAAAAGCCACAAGGCTGTTCCCATCTTCTGAAAACATATAGGGCCCACAACCTATAGGCGTTATTTCCTTTGCCTGTCCTGCCTTTATTATAGGCACATTTAAAACATACGGGAGCATTTTATTCGGTTTTGTTGTAGAGACTATAAGTGTGTCATCTCCGGATGCCATTGCGCCCTGATAGGTATTGAAGCGCCCGTTAAAACGTCTTGAGCCAAATGCTTGGGACAGAGAATAAGTTAAATCTTTTGCGGTTAAATTGGAGCCGTCGTGCATTTTTATGGACGTGTCTATTTTAAAAATCCACATATTGTCCCGTGTTTCTTTTTCCAGCACCACATTTGAGCTCAGGTTNTAGTTTTCATCAACTTCAAAAATATTTTCATAAACAAGCTGTCCGACAAGTCTGTTTTCCTGTGTTTGAGCCTGATAAGGGTTGAAGCTGTCTGATTTATTTGAGTTGAGCGCAAACGATGAGCCGGCATCGGATTTTTTGCTTTCACCTTCAACTTTCGGCGGCGGGGTAATTTCCGCTTCCTTTTCTTCACCACAGCCGGATAAAAAAATAATCGATAATATAACGGTAATTATTAAAAATATAAATAATGTATCTTTCTTCATTTCAGCCTCATTCTATAGAAATAAATGCGCACTGAGAGCCTCTGTCGTTCAAACCAACATGTCTATGGGACCAAAATTTATCGTGTTCACACTTTGTGCATTCTTCACAAATATCTATTTTATCTCTCAATACGCCGAGCTCGGTAAGCCTGATGGCATTGGCAAGTTTTAAATCTGCATGGTACCTACCTTCTCGTGCTCCTGCCTGTAAAACTCTTTCAAGCCCTGAGCTTATATATCTCTCCAGTGCTGCTGCAACCTCTTCCCCAACTTCATAGCAACACTGTCCGATTGACGGACCGATTGCGGCGGCAATATTCTCTACTTGTGCCCCCTGCTTTTCCATAAGCTCAAGCGTGTTTTTAAGAATGTCAGCTACCGAGCTCCTCCATCCGCAGTGTACGGCCGCAGCAATTTTGCTTACATCATCATATAGCAAAATCGGCGTACAGTCAGCCACAAAACAAAAGATTGGTGTTGCCAATAATGATGTGACCACTGCATCACAATCCGGTCTGTTAAAGTCTGAGGGCGCTCTTAAATCCTGCTCTTTAATGAGACACACATCAGAACCGTGAACCTGACGCGTAAAACCCGCTTTAAAGGGATTGATATCAAAGGCCTCACCCAAAATCCGAAAATTCTCGTTCACATTGCTGTCGGGATCTCCCCTCATATAACCGAAATTAAGTGAGGAAAAACCTCCGGAGCTCACTCCTCCGAACCTTGTCGTAAATGCGTGGTTTGTTTTTATCTTGTCTGATATCAGACATAAAAGGTTTCCCTTTTTCTTTTCTAAAAATGCCATTTTATCTGTTTCTGCCGCAGCAGTCCTTATATTTCATTGGAAGTCCGTTCGGTCTCAGCTTGCCGCAAGGACACGGATCATTTCTCCCCGGCTTCTTAGCCTTTTTCACCGGTGTTTTTTTCAGAGTTCCGTCGTCCTCGGTTCCTGCGGCAATATTCTTTGCAACACTCTTTCGTTCCAGAGTTTCCGGTTTTCGTACTCTTACCGTAAAGAGTCTTCTAACGGTCTCCTCTTTTATGCCGCCTACCATTGCATCAAAAATCTCGTATCCTTCCCTCTTATAGGCATCGACCGGCTTCTCATTTCCGTATCCTCGAAGGCCCACTCCTCTTCTCAGCTCGTTCATTGATTCAAGATGCTCCATCCAATACTCATCNACCACTCGAAGAAGGACTACTCTCTCCAGTTCACGCATAAACGGTCTTCCGTCAGGCATGAGGCCGAATTCGTTTTCTCTTGACTCATAGTTTTCAATGGCTTTTTCGAGTATTGTCTCTTCCACATCTTCCTTTGAAGCGTCTGATCCAAGTTCTTTTTTGATTTCAAAAATATCCGCATTGCTTAAAAGAACATATTTAAAGTGAGAGAGCGCTTCATTGACAGCGCCGTCAGCGGAAAAGTCGATACTGCTGACTGTTGACAGAACAAACTCCTCAAGCATATTGAATATATAGTCTTTTATGTCGTCTCCGAAAAGGACTTTGTGTCTCTCACCATATATGAGATTTCTCTGAACGTTCATTACATCGTCAAATTCTATTACGTTCTTTCTGATCTGGAAGTTGCGGCTTTCAACCGTCTTCTGCGCCTGCTCAATCGAATTTGAGAGAAGCTTATTGTCTAAGGGCATGTCCTCTTCCATTCCAAGCTTTTCCATGGCGCCCATAATTCTCTCGGAGCCGAAAAGTCTCATAATGTCATCGGTAAGCGCTATATAGAATCTGCTTTCACCGGGGTCTCCCTGCCTGCCGGAACGCCCTCTGAGCTGGTTGTCTATACGCCTGGACTCATGCCGCTCGGTTCCTAAAATATAGAGGCCGCCAACCTCCTTAACTCTTTCCGCCTCGATATCGGTCAGCTTTTTATGCTTTGAATAGCAATCGGTGAACATAGCCCTTGCCTTAAGCACTTCCTCGTCGGAGGTATCGGAATAACCTGTTGCATCCGCTATTATCTCGTCTGTAAATCCGGCAGATTTGAGATCCTTTTTTGCAAGAAATTCAGCGTTGCCGCCCAAGACAATGTCTGTACCGCGGCCGGCCATATTTGTGGCTATTGTAACTGCACCGAATTTACCTGCCTGAGCAACTATCTCCGCCTCCTTATCATGTTGCTTGGCATTTAAAACATTGTGCTCTATTTTACACTTTTTGAGCAGCGAGGATATCTCCTCACTTTTTTCTATAGAAATTGTGCCGACAAGCACAGGCTGGCCTTTTTCATGGCAGGTTATAATTTGCTCTATTATAGCCCTATTTTTACCATTCTCATTTTTATACACGACATCGGCGTTATCTATTCTTATTACAGGCTTATTTGTCGGAATTTCAATTATGTCCAAGGAATATATTGTCTCGAACTCTTCCGCCTCGGTGAGAGCGGTACCGGTCATTCCCGAAAGCTTTTTATAGAGTCTGAAATAGTTTTGGAAAGTAATCGTAGCCAAGGTCTTGTTTTCTTTCTGTACATCAACCCTCTCCTTGGCCTCTATTGCCTGGTGCAGGCCCTCAGAGTATCGTCTGCCAAACATGAGACGCCCGGTAAACTCATCTACAATTATTACCTCTCCGTCTTTAACTACATAATCTATATCCCTCTTCATTGTGCCGTAGGCCTTGAGAGATTGGTTTATGTGGTGCGCAATTGTAGAGTTTTCCAAATCCGAAAGGTTTTCGATTCCGAAATATCTCTCGCTTTTTTCCGTGCCTCTGGCTGTGAGCGTGGCTGTTTTGGCCTTTTCATCAACCACATAGTCGACATTTATATTCTCGTCTTCCTCTGCCTTGTCGTCGACATGAGTCACAACCAAACTTCTCATCGAACGGACCAATGCATCCGCTTTCCTATACAGGTCTGTAGATTCATCTCCCTGTCCGGAAATTATAAGAGGCGTTCTGGCTTCGTCTATCAGTATCGAGTCGACCTCGTCAACAATTGCAAAGTGATGANCGCGCTGAACCATATCATGACTGTAGAGAGCCATATTGTCTCTCAGATAGTCAAATCCCATTTCATTGTTTGTGCCATATGTAATATCGGCATTGTAAGCAATTCTTCGTTCCTCCGAGCTGAGTCCGTGTACAATAAGCCCGACCTCAAGCCCCAGAAATCTGTAAACCTTGCCCATCCACTCGCTGTCTCTTTTTGCAAGGTAATCATTTACGGTGACTATATGAACACCCTTGCCCTCCAAAGCGTTGAGATACGCAGGCATTACAGCCACGAGAGTTTTACCCTCGCCCGTCTTCATTTCAGCTATTCTGCCCTGATGCAGAACTATACCGCCTATTATTTGAACTCTGTACGGTCTCATACCCAGAACACGCCGCGACGCCTCCCGCGCTGTGGCGAACGCTTCGGGTAAAACATCATCTAGCGTTTCCCCCGACGCTATTCTTTCTTTATATATATTCGTAAGCTCTCTAAGTTCTGAATCGCTCTTTTGCTGCATAAGGCTTTCCAGCGCTTCCACCTTATTTACCAGATGGTCTATCTTTTTGAGCTCACGCTCTGAATGTGTTCCAAATAATTTATCNAAAAGTCCCATTTAACTTCTGCCTTTCATTCAAGGAAAACCGTTTTAAACCAATGGAGATTTTACCACAGATCATAGGAAAAATAAAGTTTGGCATTTCAAATGAAAATCTAAGTAACTGTCGGCATAATATATTGCTTTGTTTTTTGACATTTGCTCTTAAATTATATAATTATTCTCTTCATCATATATCGTTTTGATTATATATAGATGTATTTTTTTACTGTTTCTAAAATTGTCACTATCTGAACATTCTCTTTTAATGATATATATTTTTTTTGCTTTATTGTTGATTATTCATAGTTTTTAGTGCTAATATATATGCATAAAAGTAAAAAATGTCGGGTAAGTTCACGACCATATCATTTTCGCGGATTAAATTAAGTTTAAGAGCACGCAATATCAAAATTCATCTTTTTAAAGGAAGAAATATGGATAAGCAAAAAATTGAAGAATACCGCACAAGGAATCCTTTCACCAAGCTTAGTGATCTAATCGCACAGGCAATATATGATGAAATTATTTCTTTAAATTTAAGACCCTCTTCAAAGCTTAACATAAACCAGATAGCAAGTGACTTCGGTGTTTCAAGGACACCTGTTGCTGAGGCTATGTCTAAGCTAATGGATATGGGCTTTGTTGTCACACATCCCGGAATAAACGGATACTATGTTGCTGAAATAAATGTTTTGGATCTTCTGGATCTTTTCAGCGCGCGTGCCGCTTTGGAGTGTGAAGCAGCTGCTCTTTGTGCAGAAAACGCCGACCCTGAGGCAATAAATAAGCTTGAGGAACTGGCTTTTGCCTTTCAACAGGCCATTCCCTCCGGTGATGGAAAGGCTCTCAAAGAGACCGATCTTCCTTTCCATCAGCTTCTCATAGAGTCGTGCCAGAACAAATATATTATAAAAAGCTACAATGCTCTTTTGCCTAATATTAGGATGTATCAGAGTTCTTGGACAAAGTTTATTGACCCAAGCAAGGAAAACCCCTGGGCCAGAAAGGTTTTAAATCAACATGCTGCCATTGTTTCAGCCATTAAGATGCATATTCCCTCTTTGGCCAGACAGATGATGCGAGAGCATATAAGAGAAAGCGCAAACTTTGTTGCCTATTCCGAGACAACTGACGATCCCTTCCTTCTTTTAAAGAGAAGCAGATAGGTATTCGTTTGAATTAGGAGTTATTTGTGAAGAAGATTTACGTTCTCATAGGAAATTATGGCAGCGGCAAAACCGAAGTCGCAATGAATATCGCTTTTAATGCCGCTGCTGAGGGTAAAAGAGTTGAGCTTGTTGACCTTGATATGGTAAACACGTATTTTCGTCTCAGTGAAAGGATAGAGCTTATAAATGAAAGAAAAATCAGGCTTGTCAGCCCGAATTTTTCGAGTTCAAATATCGAAACGCTCTCATTACCCCCTGATGTCAAGTCCGCTTTCGATCTGGACTGGGATGTAGTTGTTTTTGATGTCGGCGGTGATCCGACAGGCGCTACTGCTCTCGGACAATATAAACAATACTTTATGCAGCTTCCCGAGGGCAGCCTTGAGGTTTTGAATGTGGTAAATGTGAGGCGCCCTATGTCCGGCACACCCGCAAAAATTGTTTCTCTCATGCAGGAAATGTCCGCATATGCAAGGCTTAAAGTTAACGGTTTCATAAACAATACAAATCTGGCTGAACGCACATCCTCTGAGGAGCTGCTTGCCGGATATGAAACGATAAAAGAAGCCTCTATTAAAAGCGGCATACCTGTTCTATATACCTGCGGCACGCAGGAGCTCCTTGATGAATTTTTGGCTGGAAATCCCGATCCGGAATATGTTGGCACGCCCTTTGCCATTAAACGACATATGCGTCGCGACTGGTATTCGTTTACAAGAAAGGGCCTGTAGTTTGTGATCCTTAATTTTGGATAAATTCTAAAAAAAGAGGTAGGAAAATGGTTAACTTTACAATCAACGAAGAACTTTGTAAAGGATGCGAGCTCTGTGTTAGGGCATGCCCTAAGCAGATCCTCAGGCTTTCTAAAACAAAGTTGAACTCAAAGGGTTATCATCCGTGCGAGATTACCGATGTTGAGGCCTGCATCGCATGCGGCTCATGTTTTCGTACTTGCCCGGATTCGGCAATCCGTATTGAGAAGATTTAGCAGTAGGAGGTAAAAAAATGGCTTTAACTCTCATGAAGGGCAGCGAGGCTATCGCGGAATCGGCCATAAGAGCCGGTTGTCGTTACTTTTTCGGCTACCCAATCACACCACAGACCGAAATCCCCGAGTATATGTCGGCTCGTATGCCTGAAGTCGGAGGTACTTTCCTTCAGGCTGAAAGCGAAATCGGCGCAATAAACATGGTTTATGGAGCTGCAGGCACAGGCGCCCGTGTTCTCACAAGTTCCTCATCCCCCGGTGTTTCACTTAAGCAGGAAGGCATTTCTTATATTGCCGCATCAGAAATTCCCTGTGTCATAATAAACATTATGCGTGGCGGACCCGGTCTCGGAAGCATACAGGCCGGTCAAGCTGACTACTTCCAGTCCACCAAAGGCGGCGGTCACGGTGACTATCGTCTCATAGTTCTGGCACCGGCCAGCGTGCAGGAATCTGTTGATCTAATGTCAAAAGCCTTTGAGCTTGCAGAGGAATATCGTAACCCTGTTCTAATCGCCGCTGACGGCATGATTTGCCAGATGATGGAGCCTGTTGAGCTTCCCGAAATGCAGGACTTCAAAATCGACTACAAAGAAAAGCCCTGGGCGGTTTCCGGTGAGCCTGAGAGCGAAAATCATAAACGTGCAATCGTAAACAGTCTATACATAACAGTTGAAGAGCTCGATGAGCTGAATGAAAGACTGCAGGCAAACTACAGAAAGATTGAAGAAAACGTAGTGATGTATGAGACATATAACCTTGAGAATGCTGAAATTGTATTAACTGCATTCGGAACGGTTGCTCGTATATGCAAGGCTTCCATTGACGAACTCAAGGAAGAGGGCATCAATATCGGTCTCTTCCGTCCCATTACCATTTGGCCTTTCCCCTACGAGGAGCTTTACAAAGTTGCCACCGCTCCCGGAGTAAAGGCAGTTTTGGATGTGGAACTGAATGCCGGACAGATGCTGGAAGATGTTAAGCTGGCAGTTCGCGGCGATCAGAAGGTCGACTTTTACGGACGTTATGGCAGCCATATGCCCAGCTCAGAAGAGATTACAGAAAAAATTAGGCAGATGAGGAGTGAACTTTAATGGCAGTAGTATTTGAGAAAACAAAGATGCTAACTGATACACCTTTTCACTATTGTCCCGGCTGCAACCATGGCATTGCACACAGATTGGTTGCAGAGGTCATAGAGGAGCTGGGTGTTGAGAAAGTAGTCGGAGTCGCTCCCGTTGGTTGCTCCGTTTTTGCGTACAGATATTTTAACTGCGACATGTACGAAGCGGCCCACGGTCGCGCTCCTGCTGTTGCAACCGGAGTAAAAAGAGTTCTCCCCGATGCAACGGTTTTTGCATATCAGGGTGACGGGGACCTTGCCTCAATCGGCACGAATGAGATTGTACACGCCGCTCACAGAGGCGAAAAGCTCACAGTAATTTTCATCAACAACGCAATTTACGGCATGACAGGCGGTCAGATGGCCCCCACAACACTTATAGGCCAAAAGACAACCACAAGCCCTTATGGACGCGATCTCGCTACGTGCGGTGCGCCCATACGTATTTGTGAAATGCTCTCACAAATACCGGGCACATATTATGCCGAGCGTGTTGCCATGAACAACAATGCCAATATCATTAAGGCAAAAAAAGCAATAATGAAAGCATTTAAATACCAGACCGAGGGACATGGTCTCAATATAGTTGAGATGCTCTCAACTTGTCCGACCAACTGGGGTCTTTCTCCCATAGAATCTATGAAGTGGCTTGAGGAGAATATGATCCCTTACTATCCTCTCGGCGTCTACAAAGATGAGGGGGCAAAGTAAATGAGAGAACAGTGTATTTTTGCCGGTTTCGGCGGACAGGGTATGCTTCTTATCGGCACATTTTTAGCTGAAGCTGCCATGAGGGCCGGAAAACATGTTTCCTGGCTTCCCTCTTACGGTCCCGAAATGAGGGGTGGAACTGCCAACTGCTCGGTCGTTATTTCAGACAAACCCGTAGCTTCTCCTATGGTCACAGCTCCCGACACGGTTATCGCCATGAACCTTCCTTCTATGAGGAAGTTTGAAGATATCGTTAAGCCCGGCGGACTTTTGATAGTCAACAGCAGTATTGTTGAGGAAAAATGTCCTCGCGACGACATCGAGGTCGTCTATATTCCTGCAAATGAGATTGCTGCAAAGGTGAAAAACCCCAGAGGCGCAAATGTGGCTATTTTCGGAGCATATGTCGCCAAAAAATTGGGCGTAGCCAGCAAAGAGAATATTCTTGAAGCTATACGTATAAGTCTCGGCGAGGAAAAGGCACGTTTCTTTGAGGGCAATGTGAGAGCTCTTGAAGCGGGTATTGAATTCACTAAAAATCTGGATAAATAAGCATTCAATTTAAATCGGCTATTTTAAAATAAGCCTTTTAAGTACAAACAAAAGAAGTCTCGGAGCTGTAGCAGAAAACTGCGCAAACCAGTCACCGAGACTTCTTGTTTCAAGTAAAATCTTGCTCTGAATAAAAACCTTGCAGAGACAAATTATGGCAGATAAAATCGGAGTGTGCGACTAATGTAATAGAGGTCTCATTTTATATTCTGTTTACTGTTCCAATATCGCAAAGCCGTTTTTGAATACGGCAATTTTATTGTTTTCAATATTTACATTTTTCGAAAAAACGACATTTTTATTTGTTTCATAATAAAATGGCCTGTCATCGCAAGAGGCAATTATTGTGTATGTTTTATCATTTGAAAATCTTTTAAATACTAGCGTTTTTTCATTTGCAAATTCAAATTTAATTTCACCGGTTTTAAATTCGTCCGCTTCATTTTTGATCTTTGCAATTTCCTTGTAAAAGGACAGAATATCACTGTCAATGCTTTCCCAAGGAAAATATCGCCTGTTAAACGGATCTTCAAAGCCCTGGAGCCCTGCCTCATCTCCATAGTAAATTGCAGCTCCACCAGGCAAGAAAAACTGTAAAAATGCGCATATTTTCAGCTTTTGCACAGCCAGTTCTTTGTTAGGAATTTTATAGCGCGCCTTTTCATCCCTCGAAAGATTATGGGGCGGATTTGACATAACCGTCAGTATTCTTTGCGTATCGTGTGTGGAAAGACTCGTCATAACACAGTCTAAAACAGGTTTTGGATAATTTTCTGCAATTGTCATTATAATGTTTGCGAAATCGTAACCTCTTAGAGTTTCATTTACAAATCCTATTATAGCGTTCTGATATGGGTAATTCATAACGGAATCAAGAGTTGAATCAACAAAATATCTTCGCCTTATTCCATAGCTTTCCTTATTTGACGCATCCTCCCACACTTCTCCAATCACAAGTGCATCACTCTTTATTTCTTTTACTCTTTTTTTAAGAAGTGATAAAAATTCATCCGGAAGCTCGTCTGCAACGTCAAGTCTTATTCCGTCTGCGCCAATATTTAGATACTTTGACACAACACTGTCGTCATCAAAAATTATATAATCTAAAAACCCCTCATCCAGCTCATTTACACAAGGGAGCGTATCTATCCCCCACCAAGAATGATATTTCGAAGGATATTCGATAAAATTATACCAACTTCTGTATTTAGAGTTCGGGTCACTTACTGCTCCGCCTCCAAAAATTCCCATTTTATCAAAATAAATGCTGTTGCTTCCCGTATGAGAAAAAGCGCAGTCAATAATAATTTTAATACCTTTTTGATGCGCGGTATCGCAAAGGGTTTTAAAGTCGTTTTCATCGCCAAGCATAGGATCTATTCTCTTATAATCGGCGGTGTCATACCTATGATTTGAATGCGCCATAAAAACCGGATTTAAATATATAACACTTACTCCCAAGTCTTTTATATAATCAAGCTTTTCTATAATTCCTCTTAAATTTCCGCCATAGAAATCATTGTTCATAATTTTCCCATTTTCATTGGGAAGATATACGGGACATTCTTCTGTGTTTTCGTGAACCGTATAAGGCAAAAGCTTATCTTTAAGCTCAGGATTGCCGCTTTTAAAAAATCTGTCGGGAAAAATCTGATAATAGATTGCACCTTTGAAAAACGAAGGTGTATCATAATCTTTATCATAACAAGTTATTTGCCATTTTTCACCCATTCCCATATTTGTTTGATTGTATCCTTCTTTAAACAGATTAAAGGTAGAATGCTTCGTTTCAATATTGAAATAATAGTGATAAAGTCCGCGATTTGCAAGTGAAAATGCACCGCTGTAAATTTCGTAATCGTTAATTGTTTCTTTATAAAAAAGAGGAGTCTTGAGTAAAAAGCCCGAGTAATCTTCGATTATTACAAAGCATTTTTGTGTTTTGCAATGTACGGGAATTTTAACTCTTAAAGTGCATTTTTCGTACTGTCTTATGCATCCGAATGGAACTTTGTATTCCTTGTTTTTACTGTCAAATAAAATTCTCATGTTTTCTCCTAAAATAAGCAAATAGTTAAAGCCTGTTNATTTTTTCTCAAAATTTCAAATTANATCTGCATATCCGCATGCTAGTATTGCATAATCTCTTTATATACATTGATATACTTCTTGGACGGCTCTTTCCAGCTGCTGTTGATTTTCATAATATTTGTAAATGTTTTTATGTATTTTTCTTTGTCATAGTAGTAATCAACACTTCTTTTTATTGCACCGAGCATATCGTGTGCATTGTAAGCTTTAAACGTAAAGCCTGAGCCTTCACCCGTCAGAACATTAATAGGTTTAACGGTATCATTAAGGCCGCCTGTTTCACGAACAACAGGAACTGTACCGTATCTCATAGCAATAAGCTGAGAAAGTCCGCAGGGTTCGCTCTTTGATGGCATCAAGAACATATCGCTGCCTGCATAGATCCAACTTGCAAGTGCGGAATTAAATTCAATATTTGCGCTCATTTTATCGGGATATTTGCTTTGTAAGAATTTAAATAAGTTTTCATAGCGTTTGTCTCCCGTACCGAGAACTACAAGCTGCAGATCCATTGATAAAATTTCATCGCAAATATATTCTACAAGATCAAGACCCTTGTGTGATACAAGCCTTGATATCATAGAGATAACGGGAACTTCACTTTTTTGAGGAAGACCCAGTTTTTCCTGAAGAAATCTTTTGTTCTCTTCTTTTTTCTCTATTTCGCCGGCCTTATAATTAACAATTAAGTTTTTATCCTTATTGGGATTGAACAAGTCTGTATCGATACCGTTTGTAATACCGCAGATTTTATATTCGTACTGCTTTAAAATTTCACTTAAGCCGTGTGAAAAAAACGAGTACCTGATTTCATAAGAATATGTTTCGGATACTGTTGAAACTTTATCGGCAAGTACAATTGCACTTTTCATGAAGTTTATNCAATCTTCATAACTCATCACGCCCCGCATTTCTTCTCCAAAACCGAGAACATCGCCCAAAAATTCATTTGATACCTTGCCTTGGTATTCGATATTGTGAATTGTAAAGAGAGTCTTTATTTGATGAAAACTTATCATTCCGCCGTAGTGTGCCTTTAAAAATGCAGGCACCAGCGCCGTTTGCCAGTCGTTTAAGTGAATTACATCCGGAATAAAATCAATATGCATAAGACTTTCAAGTATTGCCTTTGAAAAATATGCAAATCTCTCTCCGTCATCGTAAAAACCATAGCATGAATCACGGTTGAAGTAGTACTCGTTGTCAATAAAATAATACTTTACTTTTTTGTATACGGCTTCAAATATACCCACATGCAGCCTTCGCCAGCCGAGATTCACACCGAAACTTGTCAAAAATTTAATGTTTTTATCATTTTTATCTTTTATAGATTTGTAATAAGGAATGATGACTCTTATATCCACATCCTTATTTTTTGCAAGATATGTCGGCAGGCCCTGCGCAACATCGGCAAGTCCTCCGGTTTTCACAAAAGGCGCAGCTTCGGAAGCGGCAAACAGTATTTTCATAAATAAATTACCTCCAATTGAATTAAACTGTTCCAAGCTTATGAATCACAAGCGCAGAAGATTCTGAACTTACAGTGTTATTTCTCTGTTTATTTACCCGTAATTGTATAGTCATAATCTTGAATTTTTATAATCTTTTATAATAAACCGTGCTAAGTGCCGGAATTGTCATCTCAACACAGTTTTCAAAGTCATGCATATCTTCTTTTATACTCTTAAGAACAGGAAGGGTCGTTCCGGTTCCCCCATACTTCTTATCATCACTTGAAAACACACATTTATATCTGCCTTTTTGGGGAACTCCTATTTTGTAATTTTCCCTTTTAACAGGACAGAAATTACATACACATATTACTTCTTCTCCTTCATTATCTATTCTTCTAAATGCAATTACACTTTGCAGATTGTCATCACAGGAAATCCAACTAAAACCATTCCAATCATGATCATTTTCCCAAAAAGCTTTGTTCTGAAGGTAAAATTTGTTTAAATCTTTAACATAATTTTGCATCTGTTTATGTCGGTCATACTTTAAAAGGAACCAATCCAGTTCTTTTGAGAAATCCCATTCTATAAACTGTGCAAATTCGTTTCCCATAAACGTCAGCTTTTTTCCGGGATGCGCCATCATATATCCGTAAAAAGCTCTTAAGTTATGGAACTTCTCATCATATCCACCCGGCATTTTACCTATCATTGAGTATTTTCCATGTACAACTTCATCATGTGATAACGGAAGCACAAAATTTTCTGAAAAAGCATAAGTCAGTGAAAATGTAATTGCTCTATGATTTCCCTTTCTAAACAGGGGATCTGTTGACANGTA
>JGI24709J26583_10001673_pt1 | contig 18765 bp, 13 predicted proteins | sample BioPla2DNA1_FD_26583 | JGI IMG/M metagenome (IMG submission 26583) | reverse complement strand
TGGTTTTTTGAAAACAATTTCTGGCCCTTAAGGGAAGGGATTTTCCATCAACAACCGGCAGCTGCGATCTGGTCTCGTCACACCTACCCACTCCAATTGAACATGAGCCTAATAAATAGAAGATCAGTTTGGCTATCATTTTTGGTATAATAAGTTGAAATAAGTGGTGTTTTTCCGCTGCGGAGGGTGGGAGTTGCGGTCTGTGCAGTTGTTCAGCATTCCGTTCAAATGCTGTATTGATGCGGTGGTGTTTAAATATGTGCAAGTAGTTCTTGACAAAAATGGCAAGATCAGATTTTTGGTCTTAATACGTCAAGAAATTGGCGTTCATAGTGTGAATTTTGTGAAGAAGTCAAAATACTTATTGACAAAAAAGGTTGGTTTTATTTTGATGATAAAACGTGATGCCGATGTAGCTCAATGGCAGAGCAATTGATTTGTAATCAATAGGTTGGGGGTTCAACTCCCTTCATCGGCTCCATAAATGTGGAGAGGTTCCCGAGTGGTCAAAGGGAACAGACTGTAAATCTGTCGTCAGTCGACTTCGGAGGTTCAAATCCTCCCCTCTCCACCACTTTTTTAGTCTTTAAGGCTGTATTTGATGCGGGAGTAGCTCAGTTGGCTAGAGCATCAGCCTTCCAAGCTGAGGGTCGCGGGTTCGAACCCCGTTTCCCGCTCCATAAATTTAGAAATTGGTGCAGCTCAAGTAGCTCAGCAGGCAGAGCACCTCCTTGGTAAGGAGGAGGTCATCGGTTCGAATCCGATCTTGAGCTCCACTTTCTTTTTAAACAAATAAATAATAAACACGACATGGAGCCCAGTTAAATGGGTTTCAGGAGGAAAAATGGCAAAAGAAAAATTCGTACGTACCAAGCCACATGTCAACATTGGTACCATCGGTCACATCGACCACGGTAAGACCACTCTTACCGCGGCGATCACAACTTATTTAGCAAAACAAGGCGGCGCTGAAGTCCGTTCATTCGATAGTATTGATAATGCACCGGAAGAAAAAGCCCGCGGCATTACCATTGCGACATCACACGTCGAATATGAAACCGAAAATCGCCACTATGCACACGTGGACTGCCCCGGTCATGCTGACTATATCAAAAACATGATCACTGGCGCAGCACAGATGGACGGTGCCATCCTCGTCGTGAGTGCTTATGATGGCCCCATGCCCCAGACCCGCGAGCACATCCTGCTTGCCCGTCAGGTTGGCGTTCCGGCAATCGTTGTATTCATGAACAAGTGCGATATGGTTGATGACGAAGAGCTGTTGGACCTGGTGGAACTTGAAGTTCGTGAAGAGCTTTCCAAGTATGATTTCCCCGGCGACGACCTTCCCGTGATTCGCGGTTCCGCTCTCTTGAGCCTCAACGGCGACCCCAAAGGCGAGCAGAGCATTCAAGAGCTCATGGACGCTGTGGACAGCTACATTCCCCTGCCGGATCGTGCAGTGGATAAGCCCTTCCTCATGCCCGTGGAAGACGTGTTCTCCATCCCCGGCCGTGGCACAGTTGCTACCGGTCGTGTGGAACGTGGCGTGATCAAGATGCAAGACAAGGTGGAGCGTGTCGGTATCCGCGAAACTGTGGAAACCACCTGCACCGGAGTGGAAATGTTCCGCAAACTTCTCGATGAAGCCCAAGCTGGAGACAACATCGGCGTGCTTCTGCGTGGATTTGCCAAAGACGACGTTGAGCGCGGCATGGTTTTGGCCAAACCCAAATCCATCACCCCTCATATCAAGTTCACTGGCCAGACCTACGTACTTACCAAAGAAGAAGGTGGACGCCACAAACCTTTCCAAGACGGCTATCGCCCTCAGTTTTATTTTAGAACCACAGACGTGACCGGTACTGTGCACCTTCCCGAAGGTATCAAGATGGTTATGCCTGGTGACAACGTGGAAATCATTGGCGAACTTATCACCCCCATCGCCATGGAGCAAGGCCTCCGCTTTGCTATCCGTGAAGGTGGACGCACCATCGGTAGCGGCGTGGTTGGTTCCATTATAGAGTAAAGACACATGAGAGATATCATCATCCTTGCTTGTGAAGAGTGTAAAAACCGTAACTACAACACCACTCGCAACAAGCGTAAGAACCCCGGCAAGCTGGAGCTGAAGAAATATTGCCCCACCTGCCGGAAACATACCTCTCACAAACAACGCTAAAATAGCTTTGATAATGTTGCAGGACAGTAGTTCAATTGGTAGAGCACCGGTCTCCAAAACCGGGGGTTGCGGGTTCGATTCCTGCCTGTCCTGCCACGTATCATTGGCTTCAGATATTGAGGCCGGCTTGGATTTTAGCTTTTAGAAAACAGGTAGAGCAATGAAATTCGAAAAGATAAGCCGCTTCTTTCGCGAGGTTAACGCAGAAATGCGCGCCGTAACCTGGCCTACTAAAGACGACGTTAAAGAGGGCACCATTGTGGTGATCGTGATGTCTGTCATCATGGCAATATTCTTGTCGTTGGTGGATCTCGGTTTTAGTCAGATATTTCAGTTGGTGTTTAAACTATAATGACTGAAAAGAATTGGTATGTGATCCATACCTACTCCGGCCATGAAAACAAGGTCAAGTTGGCAATCGAGAAAGGAGTCGAAGGTACCGACATGGAGGATGATCTTGGTAGAGTGTTGGTGCCCGTGCGCCAAACCTTTATCATCCGCGATGGTAAAAAGATAGACCGTGAACGCAAGCTTTTTACCAGCTACGTGATCCTGGAGGCAAACCTTACGCCCAAATTACGTAGCTATATACTGAGCGTTGCCGGAGTCACCAAGTTTTTGGGAGTTGGCAAAAACAGCAGAGAGCCTACTCCGCTTCCTGAAGATGAGGTCAACCGTCTCTTGGGCATTGCCGATGCAGATTATGATGCTAAGAGCTTTAACTTTATGCCGGGAGATGCCGTGAAAGTGGTCACGGGTCCCTTCACAGATTTTGAGGGCGTGGTCACCCAAATCGCCGATGGTGGCAATAAACTCACCATCGACGTGATCGTGTTTGGCAGACGCACACCCGTGGAACTCAGTTCCAGCCAAGTAGAGATTCTGAAAAAATAATATAGAGGTAAGATAAAATGGCAAAACCAAAAGACGTAGCAGCCATTCTTAAACTGCAACTTCCAGCAGGTAAGGCTACACCGGCACCTCCGGTGGGACCTGCTCTGGGGCAAGTCGGAGTGAATATACCCGAATTCTGCCGGCAGTTCAATGAAAAAACAGCCGATCAACCCGGGATGATCTTCCCGGTGGTGATCTATGTGGCTAAAAATAAATCCTTCACCTTTGACATCAAGACACCGCCCGCAAGCGTGCTGATCAAAAAGGAAGCTGGACTGGCCAAAGGAAGTGCCACTCCAAACACAAGCAAAGTAGGAAAAATAACCCAGGATCAACTCAGGGCTATCGCCCAGATGAAAATCCAGGATATGAATTGCGAATCCCTTGAATCCGCAATGAGTATGATCGCAGGTACTGCAAGGAGCATGGGCGTCACCGTTGAAAACTGATGCTGCCTGTGCAGGAGAACATACTTCATTAAGGAGAGTCAATGAAACATAGTAAAAGGTACAAACATGCCTACTCGATGTTCGATCGCCAAAAACGCTTCGATCTCGATGAAGCGTTGAAGATCCTGAAGACAATTCCAGCGTCCAAATTTGACGAGACCGTGGAAGTGCACTTCAATCTCGGCGTCGACCCTCGAAAAGCCGACCAGCAAATCCGAAACTCGCTCATCTTGCCACACGGAACAGGCAAGACAGTGCGCGTGCTCGTGTTTGCCGAAGGCGATAAGGCAACAGAAGCCAGCGATGCTGGCGCCGATTACGTCGGATTGGATGACCTGATCGAAAAGATCAGCGGTGGCTGGTTTGACTTTGATGTAGTCATCACCACACCAAATCTGATGGGACGTATCGGAAAACTGGGTAGAGTATTGGGTCCGCGCGGCCTGATGCCAAACCCCAAAGTCGGGACTGTTACCATGGATATCGGTAAAGCGGTCGAAGAGGCCAAGGGCGGCAAAGTCACCTATAGGGTGGATAAATTTGCCAACCTTCACATTCCGGCCGGCAAGATCAGCTTTAGCGCAGAACAACTCAAAGATAACATCAAAGCCATCCTGGGCGCTGTCATCAAAGACAGACCGTCCACGATGAAAGGCGTGTATATCAAGAGTATCACCATCTGCACCACCATGAGCCCCGGCATCAAACTACAGGTCGCAAGCGCAACCTTGGAAGCAAAGAGCTAAGGGAGATCAAAATGGTTCAAAGTGTAAAATATGACATCGTCACACATTTGAAAGAAAGATTTAGTGGTGCCAAAGCGATCGTACTTGTGGATTATAAGGGAATCAATGTCGAACAGGTAAACCAGTTACGCCGCCGCTTCAGAGCGGAAAACGTGGACTACTTTGTTCAGAAAAACACCCTGATCAAATTAGCTCTCAATGATCTCGGTATCACAGAATTAGACGCTCATCTAATCGGCCCCACCGCTATCGCGGTCTGCCATGAGGATGAAGTAGCACCCACAAGGGTGTTGGTAAAGTTCAACAAAGAAGTGATGGATAACGCAGGCTTTCCCAGCTTTAAGGCGGGCTATGTTGCCGGAGCATTACTGGATGTCAAACAGCTTACCGCGTTGGCAGCCATGCCCTCCAGAGACGAGCTCCTGGCCAAGATTTTGGGCAGTGCCCAAGCACCCATCACCAATTTCTTGAGTATATCCCAAGGCATTATCCGCAAATTTATCTATGCGGTGCAAGCCATCCGTGACAAAGACACGGAAGCCAGTTAATAGGACCCAAAATTAATTATACCCTGGAGGAAAAAATGTCCGATAAACAACAACAAGTAATTGAGTTGATCAAAGGGATGACCGTATTGGAACTCTCAGAATTGGTCAAAGAAATGGAAGAAGTATTTGGCGTCTCCGCAGCCGCCCCCGTGGCCGCATTTGCAGGCCCCATGCCCGGTGCAGCTGAGGAAGCCGTAGAAGAACAAAGTGAATTTGACGTGATCCTTACAAGTGCCGGCGACAAGAAGATCAACGTGATCAAAGTCGTGCGTGAAATCACCAAACTTGGCCTCAAAGAAGCAAAAGACCTGGTCGATGGTGCTCCCAAAATGGTGGTTGAAAAAGTGAGCAAAGAAGAGGCTGAACAGGTTAAACACAAACTTGAAGAAGCTGGTGCCACAGTCGAGCTTAAGTAAGGGATCACATCCCGAAACATTTGTCCAAAGAAAGTCCAGCGGGGCTTTCTTTGGGCTTTAATTATGTATATAAAGAATAGAGTGCAAGCCTCGCTATCAACGCTAAAAAATGCCCTCAGCCTTGAGCTTGGGGCAGAGTTGCTTGTTAGGCAGGCAAGCGCAACCCCCAATATCACAGATACTATGTATCACAATGAAAAAGGAGTGGGCTTTTGAGAAAGATCAAAAGTTATTCCCGTATATCCGAAAGATTTGCGGAACTTGGAATCCCTGAAGTGCAGATTCCCAACCTCTTGGCGATGCAAGTGGAATCATTCGACGATTTCCTCCAGAAGGATGTCCATCCTCAGCGTCGTGAAAAGAAAGGACTGCAGGCTGTATTTGAGTCCATATTTCCCCTGGAAGATGCCAAAGGGAACTTCCTGCTGGAATTTTCGGAATACAACGTGTTGCAAGAGAAATACTCCATAGACGAATGCCGTGATCGCAATCTCTCCTATCAGGCACCCCTGAAGGTGAAGATGAGACTCAGCATTTTTGAGGACAACGAGGGAGTCCGCGAACATAAAGACACCATCGAACAGGATGTCTTTTTGGGTGAGATTCCGCTCATTACCCAACAGGGAACATTCGTGATCAACGGTGCCGAAAGAGTGATCATCTCTCAGTTGCAACGTTCGCCCGGAGTATTCTTTTCAGAGAGCAAACACCCCAGCGGAAAGACTCTCTATTCCGCCAAAGTGATCCCCTACAACGGATCCTGGCTGGAATTTGACATCGATATTCACGATGTGATGTATGTGCACATCGATAAGCGTCGTAAGCTTCCCGTCACCACCCTTTTGCGTGCCATTGGCATCTCCACAAATGAAGACTTGAGAAAAGTGTTTTACCAGAGTGAAAAGCTTGGCATCAAAGAGGCGAAAGGTCGCCATTTATACAAAGACATCTCCGTCAAAACTGAGCCGGAGCCCATTGCCATAGCCAATGAACAGATTACGGATAGTCTCATCGAGATTCTCGCTTCTCATAAGATAAAGACGGTGGAAGTGATCGACTACAATTTTGAAATTGCCAGGAAAGTGCTGGAAAATACAATAGCTAAAGACCCTACCACAAACACCGAAGAAGCCTTACATAAGATATATTACCTGATCCGTCCCGGCGAAGAAGCTCCTCTGGAAGCCGCCAAACAACTGGTGGACCGTATGTTCTTCAATGAAAAGCGCTACAACCTGGGAGAAGTGGGACGCTATAAGATCAATAAAAGACTGGGAATCGACGTCGATGAAAGCGTTCGCACCCTGCACGTGACAGACTTTGTGCATATCTTTAAGACGCTGATTGATATCTACAACGATGAAGACGAGATAGATGACATCGATGCCCTTTCAAACCGCAGAGTGCGCACCGTGGGTGAGCTCCTGCAAGAGCAATATACCATCGGCCTTTCCATGATGGCCCGCATCATCTCTGAGCGTTTGGCCATTTCAAACACGGATGAGGTCACAGTACACGATCTGGTAAACAGCAATGCCATGATCTCTGTGGTGCAGTCCTTCTTCCTCACCGGTCAGCTTTCACAATATATGGAGCAAACCAATCCCTTGGCAGCCTTGAGGCACAAGAGAGCCCTTTCTGCTCTCGGCCCCGGCGGCCTCACCAGGGACAGGGCCGGCTTTGAGGTGAGAGACGTGCACTTCTCACACTATGGACGTATATGTCCCATCGAGACGCCTGAAGGCCCAAATATCGGCCTCATCGTGTCTCCATCCATATATTCCAGGATCAACCACCTGGGCTTTATCGAAACACCATATCGGAAAGTGGTGGATGGTAAAGTGACAGACGAATATGTGTATATGGATGCGGCAGAAGAAGATAAATATATCATCGGGCAATCGGACGTGGAGCTGAACGATGACCGCAGCTTCAAGAGTGAAACAATCTTTGCGCGTGAGCGTGGAGAATTCATGCAAGTGAGCCCCGATAAGATAGATTTTATGGACGTGGCTCCGCAGCAGATGGTTTCCGTCTCCGCTGCCATGATTCCCTTCCTGGAGCATGACGACGCAAACCGCGCTTTGATGGGCTCCAATATGCAACGCCAAGCCGTGCCACTCATCAATCCCCAGGCACCCATCGTGGGCACAGGGATGGAAAAGATAGTGACAACCGATACCTCCACAGTCACGGTGGCGCCCTTTGATGGCATAGTCACCGATGTAAATTCAACCTATGTGGAGATTAAACCCACAGACGAAAAGGACGAAGCCTTCTATCTGAGCACGGCCAATCGCATTTACCTCAAAAAGTTTGTACGCACAAACCAGGACACCTGTGTAAACCAGCGTCCCATCGTGAGACTGGGAGATACGGTGAAGAAAAACCAGCCCATTTCAGACGGTGCTTGCGTGGAAGATAACCGTCTCGCTCTGGGCACCAATATGTTGGTTGCTTTCATGCCTTGGTATGGTTACAACTATGAAGACGCCATCATCTTGAGTGAGAAGGTGGCACGCGAAGACACCCTCACCTCCATCTATATCGAAGAGATGGAAGTGTTGGTACGCAACGTGAAAAACGGCCGTGAAGAACTGGCCTACGACATCCCAAACGTCCCTTCTGCTTCTCTGAGAAACCTGGATAAGACAGGTATCATCCGCGTGGGTGCAGTGGTCGCTGCCGGTGATATTATCGTCGGTAAGGTCACACCCAAGAGCGTAGAGATCGATCCTTCTCCGGAAGAAAACCTGATGCGGGCCCTCTTTGGTGACCGCGCCGGAGATTTTACCAACAGCTCTCTTAAAGCCAAACCCGGCATGGAAGGCGTGGTGATCGACGTGAAGGTGTTTTCCAGATTGGAAGACGGAGCCGAGTTTGAAGAGGACATGGAAGAAAAGATTCTCAAACTCAAGGACGAGCTCAACCTGCGCCGCATGAAGGTGGAGGAATTCAAGCAAGAAAAGCTCACCTCCATGCTCATTGGTGAAAAGGCCAAAACCATCTGGGATGAAAAGAGCAACGTCTATTTCATTGCTCCCGGCAAGAAAATCACCGCCAAGGATATCGAGCGGATCAACTTCCGCCGCCTGGATCTGGATGTAGACTTGGTGGAAGACATGGAGAAAAACGAGCTCATCTACTCTCAGGTAGTCCTCAAGATCAAACAATCCTTGGAACAAAGCGAAAACGTATATCGCAAATCCCGCGAGCGCATTCGCCATGGAGACGAACTTCAGTATGGAGTACGTAAAATGGTGAAGGTGTACGTGGCCAAGAAACGTAAAATAGAAGTGGGAGACAAAATGGCAGGACGCCATGGAAACAAAGGCGTTATCTCCATCGTGGCTCCCATCGAAGATATGCCCTTTACCGAAGATGGCACTCCGGTTGACATCGTGCTCAACCCCCTGGGCGTGCCCTCGCGTATGAATATCGGCCAGATCATGGAAACTCACCTGGGTATGGCTGCCAAGACCTTGGGCTTTGAGGTGGAAACTCCCATCTTTGACGGTGCTTCCGTGGAAGACATCAAGCAGGAACTGATCAACGCCGGCCTGGAACCGGACGGAAAGCAGGTGCTCTATGATGGCAAAACGGGCGAGCCCTTCAGAGAAAGAGTCACAGTAGGTATCATCTATATGATGAAACTCAATCACCTCGTGGCCGACAAGATGCACGCCCGCTCCACCGGACCTTACTCCCTCATCACACAGCAACCTCTGGGCGGAAAAGCTCAACACGGAGGCCAGCGTCTAGGTGAAATGGAAGTCTGGGCCCTGGAAGCTTATGGAGCTGCGCATATCTTGGAAGAAATGCTCACCATCAAATCAGACGATGTGGACGGCAGAAACAATGCCTTCAAAGCCATTACCAGAGGGGATAACCCACCACCTCCAGGCGTTCCAGAGTCTTTCAATGTGTTGATCAGCGAGCTGAAATCTCTGGGCTTTAACATCGAATTCATCAAAGAATCCGACGACATACAGGGAAGGTAAGAAAATGTTAAAAGAAAACAGACGTGAAATCCGACCCAATGACTACGACTTTGTGCGCATCAGTATCGCCTCCCCGGATACCATTGTGAACCAGTGGTCACACGGGGAAGTCACCAAACCGGATACCCTGAACTACCGCACCCTCAAACCCGAAAAAGACGGCCTCTTCTGCGAAAGAATCTTTGGCCCGGAACGGGATTATGAGTGCGCCTGCGGGAAATATAAAAAGAAACGCTTTCAAAACACGGTCTGTGACCGCTGTAACGTGCTCGTAACCACCTCCAGAGTGCGCCGTACCCGCATGGGACACATCCAATTGGCAGTGCCTATTGCCCATATTTGGTTTGTAAAAAGTGCTCCCAGCAAGATCGGCACCCTGCTGGATATGACGGTGAAAGACCTGGAGCGGGTGCTCTACTACGAGTCTTACATCGTGATTGATCCGGGCGACAGCCCCTACGAAAAGATGGAGCTGCTTGAGGTGGAAGAGTATCTTGAGATCGAAGATAAAGTGGGAGACAACTTCCTCTGCCTCATGGGTGGAGAAGCTATCCGCGAACTGCTCAAACGCCTTGATCTCAAAAACGAAGCTCTCAACATCCGCTCGCGCCTGAAAATGGAAAGAGCGGCTTTGCATAAACAAAAACTCGTGAACAAGCTCAAAGTGGTGGATGCCTTCATCAAGAGCGGAAACAATCCTGAGGACATGGTGCTGGAGGTTTTACCTGTATTGCCACCCACGCTCAGGCCTCTGGTTCCCTTGGAAGGCGGCCGCTTCGCAACTGCCGACTTCAACGATCTTTATCGCCGCGTCATCACCCGCAACAATAGGCTCAAGCAGCTGATAGAAATCAGAGCCCCGGAGGTGATCCTCCGCAACGAAAAGCGTATGCTCCAAGAAGCTGTGGATGCTCTGATAGATAACTCGCGCAAGGCCCGCCCCGTGAGAGGCAGAGGCAGCAGACCCCTGAAGTCTTTGACCGATCAGCTCAAAGGAAAACAGGGACGCTTCCGCCAGAACCTCCTGGGTAAACGTGTGGACTATTCAGGCCGCTCCGTGATTACCGTGGGCCCCGAGCTGAAGCTCTATCAATGTGGCTTGCCCAAAGAAATGGCAGTGGAGCTCTTCAAGCCCTATCTCATCGAGCGCCTGCAAAAGATGGGTGAAGCCGACAAGGTGAAAAATGCCAAGAAACTGATCGAGAAAAAGCAGCCGGAAATCTGGTCTATCCTGGAAGAGGTGATCAAGGATTATCCCGTGCTTTTGAACCGTGCGCCCACCTTGCACCGCCTGGGCATCCAGGCCTTTATGCCCGTTTTGACCGATAACAAGGCCATCCAACTGCATCCCATGGTCTGCGTACCTTTCAACGCAGACTTTGATGGAGACCAGATGGGTGTCTACGTGCCGCTCAGTCATGAAGCGCAGATCGAAGCCAGAGTACTGATGCTCTCCACGCGCAACCTGCTGCTTCCAGCAAACGGACGCCTGGCCATGGCTGCAAACCAAGACATCGTCCTGGGTTGCTTCTACCTCACCATGGAAGCCACGCCGCCGCCAGAAGACGCAAGCAAACTGCGCAGATTCTATTCACCCCTGGAAGTGATTTCCGCTTTTGAAAATGAAGAGCAGCTCGCTACCGTGAAGGGGCAGACAGATTTCCAGCGCGAACTGGATATCCATACCTGGATCAGAGTCTATGTGGATTCCGAGCTAATCACCACCACCGTGGGCAGAGTGCTCTTCAACCAGGTCATTCCCCCTGAAGTGGGCTACCAAAATGCCACTTTTGATAAAGGCGGGCTAAACGACCTCGCCATGCTCTCCTATGATGCTGCAGGGCAACATCGCACCGCCATCATGCTGGACGAGATTAAAGACCTCGGATTCTCTTACGCCACCAAAGCCGGCGTGACCTTCAGCTTTGCCGATATCGTCGTGCCCGAGCGCAAAGACGAAATCATCGAAGAAGCCGAAGGAGAAGTGAAAAAGGTATTTGACCTGCATCATAAAGGCGGCATCACCGAAAATGAACGTGTGGGACGTGTGGTTGACCTCTGGAAAAAGACCACCGTGAAAGTCACCGACGAGATGATGGAAGAGCTCGCCAAGAACCGCTCTGGCCTAAACTCCATCTATCTGATGTACAAATCCGGTGCACGCGGTTCCAAAGACCAGATCAAGCAGCTGGGCGGAATGCGTGGACTGATGGATAAACCTTCCAAAATTGGAGCTACCGGTGGCGTGGATGTGATCGAAACGCCCATCAAATCAAACTTCTATGAAGGCCTCACCGTGCTGGAATACTTCGTCTCCACTCACGGTGCACGTAAAGGTCTGGCAGATACAGCGCTCAAGACTGCAGACGCCGGTTACCTCACCCGCAGATTGGTGGACGTGGCTCAAAATGCCATCATCACCGAAGAAGATTGCGGAACCGTTTTCGGCGTGCACATGAGCATTCTCAAAGAAGGAAATGACGTGGTGCAATCCCTGGCAGAACGCATCCAGGGCCGTACCGCTCTGGAAGACGTGATAGACCCCATCACCGGCAGGGTTTTGGTTTCCGCCGGCGAAGAGATCACAAACAAGATGGCGCGCACCATCCAAAACCATGGCATCATTGATGTTCACGTGCGTTCGGTGCTCACTTGCGAATCAGAGCGTGGCATTTGTGCCAAATGTTATGGACGCAACCTGGCCACCCAAAAGCCGGTTAGCATCGGCGACCCCGTGGGCATCATCGCCGCTCAAAGCATCGGTGAACCGGGAACACAGCTTACGCTGCGAACCTTCCACATCGGTGGAGCTGCATCCACGGCTACAGAACTGGCAGAAGCCTCCTCAAGTCACGACGCCATCGTCAAATTTGACCGTATGAACACCGTCACCAACAAGCAAGGCGAGATGGTCTCCGTTTCTCACTTGGGCAAGATCCACTTGATCGACCCCGAAGATAAGAAAACCGTCCTGGAAGAGTACAAGGTGGAATATGCAGCCACCGTGCACGTGCAGGATGGAGACCTGATCACCAAAAACACCAAGCTGCTCAGTTGGGACCAATTCAATAACCCTCTCATATCTTCTGCTGAAGGCGTGCTCTCTTACGACAACTTCATCAAAGATATTACCTATAAAGAAGAATACAACGATATCACCTTCTCCAAGGATATCACAATCATCGAATCCAAAGACCGCAAGAAACAGCCTCAGTTCCGCATTGTGGCTGATGATGGCTCTGCCGTATTGATCCCCTTGCCCGCGGGCCTGGTCATCAAAAAGGAAGACGGCGCCTATGTGTACACGGGTGACATCCTGGGCCAGACTTCCCGTATGACCATCAAACAGAGAGACATCACCGGCGGCTTGCCCAGGGTGCAAGACCTCTTCGAAGCACGTGTGCCCAAAGATAAAGCCAAGATCTCCGATATCAACGGCCGCGTCACCATCGGCGGACTCAAAAAAGCCGGACGTGACATCTTTGTGACTCCTTCCAACGGTCTCTTCGCACCGGCAGACGGCAAGATCATGATCCTCACGACTGATGACGGCCCCAGAATTGTGCTGCTCACAAACAAATCTGTGATAACCAAAAACGATGGAAAGGTGACCATCAGCACCGAAGGCAGAACCAAGACAGTCACCGTCTCCAAGCGCAGCGGCACTACCATGGAATACAAGATTCCCAGAAATATGGAAGTGATCGTGGAAGATGGCAAGAGAGTGAAGAAAGACGTTCCTCTCTGCGGCCTTGTCTTTGACATCCCTGAGCTTCAGGAAAACATTGTCGAGACTGGAGATATGGTGCAGAAAGGCCAAGCTTTGGCAGGCCGTAAATATTCCATCCCCAGCGGCAAGCGCATCATCGTGCACCAGGGCGACTACGTGGAAAGCGGAGATGCTCTCTCCGATGGCCCTCTGGATCCTCATGATATGCTGGTTAAAGGCGTCATTGAGGCTCAGACCATGATCCTCAACGAGATCCAGGAAATCTATCGCAAACAGGGTGTGAAGATCGACGACAAACACGTGAGCGTGATCATCCGCCAGATGTTTAAGAAAGTGCGCATCATCGATCCCGGCAACACCTCCTTCCTGGAAGGCGAAATCGTGGATAAGGTGAAAGTGGAGCGTGAAAACCGTGAAGTTATGCAATTTGGCAAGGAACAAGCCCACTTTGAACAACTGCTTCTGGGCATCACCAAAACCTCATTGCTCACCGATAGCTGGCTCTCCAGCGCATCATTCCAAGAGACCACCAAGGTACTCACCAAAGCCGCAATCGAAGGCAGCGTAGACCGCCTGGAAGGCCTCAAGGAAAGCATCATCCTTGGTCACCGCATCCCTGTGGGAACCGGAACCAAACTCTACAACCAGATGATAAGCAAAGCCGTTGCCGAAGGAAAGACAACCGCCGATATCATCGCAGAATTTGCACACTCTGATGTCCAAGACGAAACTGCGGACATCTTAGACTTTTAAACCCAAATGAATAACATAAAACAAACTGGAGGAATCAGTGCCAACAATCAATCAACTGATTAGAAAAGGCAGAACCCGGATCGAGAGTAAGAAGAAAAACAGGGCGCTTATGGGATGTCCGCAAAGGCGCGGAGTATGCACTCGTGTTTACACGACTACGCCCAAAAAACCAAACTCTGCTCTCAGAAAAGTAGCCCGTGTTCGTTTAGTTAACGGAATCGAAGTTACAGCTTATATTGGTGGTGAAGGCCACAACCTGCAAGAACACAGCATCGTGCTGGTTCGCGGCGGTCGTGTGAAAGACCTTCCCGGCGTGCGCTATCACATCGTGCGCGGAGCTTTAGATACCGCTGGTGTGGAAAAACGTACAAATTCACGTTCCAAATATGGAACCAAACGTCCAAAGAAATAATAGGCGAGGTAAAGCATGTCCAGAAAGAGAAAAGCAGTAGTCCGCGAAGTGTTGCCGGACCCCAAATACAACGATGTCGTGCTTACTAAGTTTATGAACTGCCTCATGGTAAGTGGCAAGAAGAGCCTGGCTGAAAAGATCGTCTATGGCGCCTTTGATCTCATCGAACAAAGGATGAAACAGCCTCCCTTGGAAGTCTTTAAGACTGCCCTGGAAAACGTGCGCCCCATGGTGAAAGTCGTGTCTCGTCGCGTCGGTGGATCAAACTATCAGATCCCCATGGAAGTAAACGAGAAAAACGGCCGCGCTCTCGCTTTCAGATGGATCATCGCCTTCGCACGTGCGCGTAGCGAAAAGACAATGATCGAAAAGCTTGCTGCCGAACTCATGGCTGCCTACAAAAAAGAAGGCGCATCCATCAAAAAACGTGAGGAAACCCATAGGATGGCTGAAGCCAACAAAGCTTTTGCCCACCTCAGATGGTAAAGCCAATCAACAACTTATCCGAATACCCCGGCTTCTCATGGCTGGGGTATTCTCTTTGAATGTCACAATTTAGCGATTGACAATATACCCTGTTTTTTTACTTTAGTCCTTTGAATACGCGTCCCTGTAGCTCAGCTGGATAGAGTGGCACCCTCCGAAGGTGAAGGTCAGGCGTTCAAATCGCCTCAGGGACGCCAGTTTTTGGGATTTTATTTTGATATGACCACAGAACCCGTTCTCACCATGCAAGGGCTTGGCAAAAGCTTCGGTGATAGGCAGATATTCTCTGATCTATCCTTGGGCATCCATGAGCTGGACAAGATTGGCATCGTGGGCATAAACGGCTGTGGCAAAAGCACCTTGCTCAAATGTATCGGCGGCATTGTAGCGCCCACTTCCGGTGAGATCGTCTATAGAAACGAGCTCAAGATTTCTTACCTGGCGCAAGACCCTGTCTATGATCCGGACGTCCTGGTGCTGGATTATCTCTTTACCGATCACCAAATCCCCGCAGACGAAAGCTATATCTTCAAGAGCGTGCTCACGCGCCTGGGCATCACAGAGTTTGACAAACCCCTGGGGCTGCTCTCGGGAGGGCAGAGGCGCAAGACCTTCCTCGCCTCCGCTTTGGTAAATGAACCTGACCTGCTCATCCTCGACGAGCCCACCAACCATCTGGATTTGGATACCATCGAATGGCTTGGAGACTACCTGGCCAAACTCAAGAAAACCGTCCTCTTCGTCACGCATGATCGCTATTTCCTGGATACCGTCTCCAACAAGATCTGGGAGCTGGAGGCTGGCAAACTGCACATCAGCCGCGGCAATTACAGCGACTATCTCAAAGGCAAACTTCAGCGTGAGACGGATGCCATGCGCAAGGAAACCCGCCGGCAGGCACAGCTTTCCAAGGAGCTGCAATGGCTGTCCCGCGGTGCCAGGGCGCGCAGCTCCAAACCCAAACACCATATAGACCGTGTCAAAGAGCTGCTCAGCAAATCATATCTGATCAGCGAAGCCGAGCTGGACATCTCCTTTCAGATCGACCGCCTGGGCAAGACCATCATCGAGCTGCACAGGCTCACCAAAGGCTATGATGGGCAATTGCTTTTCAAGGATATAGAACATCACTTCCAGCCCCGCGAGCGCATCGGCATCATCGGGCCCAATGGCTGCGGCAAAACCACTCTCCTCAAGATCATCGCCGGAGAGGAAACGCCGGATTCCGGCAGCGTCAAAATCGGCGTCAATACCAACATCGCCTACTACAAACAGGATGAAGACAGCTTCGATCCTACTTTGACGGTCTATGAATACATCGCTCAATATGCGGAGGTGATCAGAACCAAGGACGGCACGCGCCTCAGTGCTGCCGAAATGTTGCAACGCTTTTTGTTTGATGGCAAGATGCAGCAACAGAAGCTCAGCGCTCTTTCAGGTGGTGAAAGAAAGCGGCTCTATCTGCTTAAAGCCCTGATGTTTGGCTCCAACTTCATCATCTTGGACGAACCCACCAACGACTTGGACATCCGCACCTTAGAGATCCTGGAAGACTACTTGGATGCCTACGAGGGCTGCCTCTTGGTGGTCTCGCACGACCGCTTTTTCCTGGATCGCTGCGTGGATTATCTCTTTGTCTTTGAAGGCACTTCCATCCGGAAAATCCCCGGCAACTACTCGGATTATCTCCTGCTCAAACGCTTTGCCGAAGAGGAGAAAGAGGAAAACGCCAAGACCTCTAAAGATACCCGCCCACCCAAAGAACGCAAAGGCCTCACCTACAATGAACAGCGTGAGCTGCAGCTGCTGGAAGTAAAAATAGAAGAGCTGGAGGCTGCGCTGGAAGCCCTGGAGCAGGAACTGCATAAAAGCGGGCTCACTCCGGAAGATTACGCCCGCATCGGGGCCCAACAGACTGAGCTCAACCAGGAACTGGAAGAGTGCTCGGATAGGTGGTTAGAGCTGAGTTTAGCTTAAGCCAAAGCACTGTAATAAGCTCTTACTTTTTCCTATATTTCCCGGATTCATCCTTTGCCCGGACCTCTCTCCCTTGTGCAGATACGGCCAACAAAGCTGTCTTGTCACTACCCAGATTAGAGCTCATTATCGCCCCTAAACTCTTTGCAATAAACCGATCCTTACCTCAAAATTTGACTTTTCACCTGGCTTGCCCCACCCTCGGATATCCTCGGCGCTCGAATGCGTAACTCTTGGGTTTTCTTTGGGTTACTTGTGGATCCCAAAGGAGACCCACAGGAGGGCCTAAGGGAGGCCGCATGAAATCGACGTTTTAGGAGGCGGTTTTGTTTGCAAAATACAAGGGCTGAGGTCAAATATTTCAGAAGGGCCTCACTTGACCGGTACCGGAATTCTGAGATGAATTCCCACTATTTTCATAGGTATTCGGCACCGATTTCCAATTGGAAAAATGTCCGATATTTGGGTGCAGATTACAAGCGGCCAAAATCCGGGCACAAAAAAGGCCACCCCTTGCCGGAGTGGGCCAAAAAGGAATGGTCGGGATGACAGGATTCGAACCTGCGACCACTTGAACCCCATTCAAGTACGCTAGCCGGACTGCGCTACATCCCGAGCCTTTAGGGACATAAAAATACAGAGGCGTTTTTTGACAAGTAAAATCTCTGCTTGACATGGGAGGCCCACATATAAAAGTGAGCTCAGGTCTATGTCACATCGTAAGATATGGATTTTAAAATAAATTAACAAAGAGTCGCAAATTGACAGAAAGCTCTGGTATCTTTGCGGCCACACGGGAGATAAATGAGTTTGATTTCAGCCCGCGAGCTCAGCTTTGAGTTTGGCGGACAACGCATACTTAGCGAGCTAAGTTGCAGCATTGAGCACAACAGCCGCATTGGCCTCATCGGGGCCAATGGCAGCGGCAAAACAACGCTGATCCGCTTGTTTTTGGGTGAGTTGCAGCCTTCTGCAGGCACCATCAACAGGGCTTCCAGCCTCAAGATAGCCTATTTGCCGCAAAACGCCAAAGTGCAATCCGGCGTCGCTCTGATAGACTTCGTCAAGGCTTCGCGTCCGGACATCCTAGCTCTGCAGGCGCAGATTCAAGCCCTTTCCGCTCAATTGGACAAAGACCACCTGAGCAAAACCGAGGAGCAGCTACACACCGCTGTGGAGCGTTTCACCAGCCTGGGCGGCTATGAATGGGAAAACGAGGTCAAACACGTATTGATGTCACTCAACTTCCAGCCTGACGTATGGGACACAGACGTGGGCTTGCTGAGTGGGGGAGAGCAGACGCGCCTCTGTCTGGCAGCCATTTTGCTCAAGCCTCACAATCTGCTCATCATGGACGAGCCTACAAACCACCTCGATATCGCCATGATCCGGTGGCTGGAAAGCTATCTGCTCAAACAAGACAGGCCCTATCTTCTGGTCTCGCACGATCGCAGTTTTCTGGATGCCTGTGTCACTTCCATTTTCCATATTCGCTCTGGCAAGCTTTCCATCACCAAGGGCAATTACAGCTCCTTCGCCCAGGCGGATGAAATCGCCCGTCAAACTGCCCAAAGAACCTACGAACGGCAGAAGAAGGAATATGAAGAGACCATGGATTTTGTGCGCCGAAATATCGCCGGGCAAAAGACCAAGCAGGCTCAGAGTCGGCTCAAACGCTTGGAAAAGATGGATTTGCAGCCTGCGCCCCGGCAAGAGAAGCAGCTGAGACTGAAGGTTCAAGCCCAGAGTCGCAGCGGCAATGACCTCTACATCCTACAAGATGTCAGCTTTGGCATCGCCGGCAAGCAGCTGGCCCAAAATATAGACCTCTACGCCGGTTATCAGGACAGGATCTGCATCATTGGCCCCAACGGCTGTGGCAAAACCACTTTCCTGCATCTGCTGATGGGAGATCACACCGATTACCAAGGCCAGCTCAAAATCGGCGCCTCGCTGGATATTGGCTATTTCGATCAGCACAATGTAGACCTCGATCCTTCGCTCACCGTGATGGAAACGCTCTGGCAGCTGGTTCCTGCCGAGCCTCAGGGCTATGTGCTCGGTTTTTTGGCGCGCTTTGGCTTCGTCGGCGATGATGTGCAAAAGACGGTGGGCGTCCTCAGCGGCGGCGAGAAAAGCAGGCTCTATCTGGCCGTGCTCATCCACAGCAA
>JGI24709J26583_10001672_pt1 | contig 18772 bp, 14 predicted proteins | sample BioPla2DNA1_FD_26583 | JGI IMG/M metagenome (IMG submission 26583) | reverse complement strand
GGATAAGTGCAACGTGAGTGAGAAGGTCGAAGACTTTCTCACTCCTAATCTGCAAAACTATGATATAATGGTAGAATATATAATGTCGAAAAAGCGGTATTGATTAATTTAACGAAAACCATGAGAACATGGATTTTGAATATTGAGGTCATCGTAATGAGGTGACATGGAGGTAAAGCAATGAAAAAGTTAGAAGACTATGTGAGAAGTATTCCAGATTTTCCAGAACCGGGAATAATATTTCGGGATGTAACCAGCATATTACAAGATAAGGACGGGCTTAGGCTGGCAGTAGATAAGATGCAGGATTTACTTAATGGTATTGATTTTGATCTTATTGTTGGCCCGGAATCTAGAGGATTTATATTCGGTGTTCCCTTAGCATATAATCTTCATAAACCATTTATACCAATCCGTAAAAAAGGTAAGCTTCCTTGTGAAACTATATCTATGGATTATGACTTGGAGTACGGTCATTCAACTATCGAGATCCATAAAGATGCAATAAAGCCTGGTCAAAAGGTTGTTATTGTAGATGATTTAATTGCTACAGGTGGAACCATCGAAGCAATCACTAAATTAGTAGAGATGCTTGGTGGAGAGGTCGTTAAGATTGTATTCCTCATGGAGCTAAAAGGCTTAAATGGTAGAGATAAACTAGAAGGATTTGACGTAGAAGCGGTTCTTCAATACGATGGTAAATAATTATTGAAAAATATAAGAGAAAGGTGGCGATATCATGGAAGAAAATAATAATTTGAAAAATATAGAAGTAAGTAGTCGTGGCGTGGCTTCTGATATAATTCCTGATTTTACGTCGCCTGAAGCCTTATATAATAAGCTTATTGATATTGTAGTTAGCTACCATCCATCAGCAGATATTTCCATGATAGAGAAGGCTTATAATCTAGCCAATGATGCTCATAAGGATCAATTACGTAAATCTGGTGAACCTTACATCATTCACCCTCTTAGCGTAGCGATAATTCTTGCTGAGTTAGAGCTGGATAAAGAAAGTATAGTTGCAGGAATTCTCCATGATGTGGTAGAGGATACTCATTATACTAATGAACAGATAGCAGATATGTTTTCACCAGAGATTGCTTTGTTAGTTGACGGCGTTACCAAATTAACAAAGTTGAATTACAAAATGGATAAAGTTGAGCTTCAGGCTGAAAATCTAAGAAAGATGTTTCTTGCTATGGCTAAGGACATCAGAGTTATATTGATTAAGTTGGCTGATCGCCTTCATAATATGCGCACCTTGAAATATAAGGAACCTGAAAAACAGAAGGAAACAGCTAGAGAGACTATGGATATCTATGCCCCGATAGCTCAAAGGCTAGGTATTTCTAAGATTAAGGTTGAGCTAGATGACTTATCTCTTAAGTATTTGGAACCAGGAGTATATAAAGAGCTGTCGGAGAAGATTTCTTCTAAAAAGAGTGAGCGTCAAACATATATAGATGAAATTGTGGCTGAAGTAAGAGATCATATTAAGGATGCTGGTATTGAGGCAAAAGTCGATGGTCGAATAAAGCATTTCTTTAGTATATATAAAAAGATGGTAAATCAGAGCAAAACCATTGATCAGATTTACGATTTATTTGCAGTACGAATAATTGTTAACAGTCTTAAGGATTGTTATGCGGCCTTAGGTGTAATCCATGAGATGTATAAACCAATACCAGGACGATTTAAGGATTATATTGCTATGCCAAAACCTAATATGTATCAATCCCTTCATACCACCTTAATAGGTCCTAAGGGATCCCCTTTTGAAATCCAGATTCGTTCATACGAGATGCATCGTACTGCTGAATATGGTATTGCAGCCCATTGGAAGTACAAAGAGGGGCAAAGTGGTTCCGGTAAAAACAATCCAGCAAAGGCTGAAGAAGAGAAGCTTACTTGGCTTCGTCAGGTTTTGGAGTGGCAGAGAGATCTTTCTGATAATAAGGAATTCTTGAGCCTATTAAAAAATGACTTTGATTTATTTTCAGACAGTGTTTATGCATTTACCCCTACAGGAGATGTGAAGACTCTTCCTGCTGGATCTAACCCAATTGATTTTGCTTATAGTATCCATAGTGCTGTGGGTAATAAGATGGTCGGAGTTAGGGTTAATGGTAAATTGGTTCCCATAGATTATGTGATACAGAACGGTGACCGTGTAGAGATATTAACATCACAAAACTCAAAGGGACCAAGTCGAGATTGGTTAAAGATTATAAAAAGCCCTCAAGCAAGGAATAAAATTAATCAATGGTTTAAATCTGAGCTTAAAGAGGATAATATAACCAGAGGTAAGGAATTAATTACCAACTACTGTAAGACAAAAAACATTGTACTTAGTGACCTAATAAAACCTGAATATACCTCTGCCGTAATGCGTAAATATGGTTTCAAAGACTGGGAATCAATATTGGCAGCCATTGGCCGTGGTGGATTAAAAGAAGGTCAGGTAATTAACAGACTACTTGACGATTATAATAAGAAGAATAATACAGATATTACCGACGACGAAGTTCTTGGTAGTATATCAGAATATCGCAATACAAGAGCTGGCTCTAAGAAATCCAAGAGTGGAATTGTTGTTGAAGGAATAGATGATGTTGCAGTACGTTTTTCCAAATGTTGCAGCCCTGTACCAGGTGATGAAATAGTTGGTTTTGTTACCAGGGGTAGAGGAGTATCCATACATCGTACAGACTGTATTAATGTTATTAATCTATCTGAAGATGATAGAGTAAGATTAATTGATGCGGAATGGAATGTGGAAGATGGCAAAGAACTTAACAATGTGTTTAATGCTGAGATTAAGATATATGCTAATAATCGCACCGGTGTATTAGTAGACATTTCAAGAATACTTACTGAGAATAAAATCGATGTAACATCAATGAATGTTAGAATTAATAAACAGGGTATAGCCACTATAAGTATGGGCTTTGAAATCAATGGTGTGGAACAGCTTAAAGAAATTATAAAGAAGCTTAGAAGTGTTGAAAGTGTATTAGATATAGAAAGAACTAGTGGCTAAATTGAAAAACCTTGATTTTTCAATTGCAACTTTGTGCCTAGGGCCCAAAGTTTGCAGGTTACGAGAAAGGTGGGTGTGTCCCTATGAGTAATTTTAAATTGAAAACCCTTGTACTAGGGTCTGTTCAAACGAATTGCTATATAATTAGTGATGATGTCTCTAAAGAGGCAATAGTATTTGATATTGGTGACCATGCTGATAAGGTCTTAGGATATCTATTAGAGAACGATTTAACATGTAAAGCTATTATTTTGACACACGGACATTTTGATCATATATTAGGGGTTGATGATCTGGTTAATAGGACAGGTGTATTAGTATATGCCCATGAAGCTGAGGAAGAGCTTTTAACGGATCCTGAGATGAATTCATCGGCAAGGATTAGAAGACCCTATAGCTTGAAGCCTGATGTTTTACTTAAAGACAATGAGGAGCTTAACTTTGGAGATTTAGTAATTAAAGTTATTCATACTCCTGGACATACCAAAGGTGGGGCATGTTATTATTTGCCTAAACAGGAAATATTAATTAGTGGGGACACCTTATTTAGAGAAGATATTGGTAGATCAGATCTACCTACAGGAGATGGAGAGGAGCTAGTCCAGTCAATTAAGGATAAATTGATGGTACTAGACAATAATGTAAGAGTGTATCCAGGTCATGGAGCGCCAACTACAATTGGTCATGAGCGAGAATATAACATTTATATTAGATAATAAATTCGAATATATTTTTAAGATAATTGCTTCAATACCCTTATAGTGATATTATTAAGGTGTTGAAGCAATTAATTATCTAGTTAAGATTATTGTGCCCTCATAACATGAAGGTCAATATTTTCATGTAGAAAGTTTGTAGGCAAGTGAACTAAGTTCACAGTGCGAACCAAGTTTGCGCTAAAGAAAGGCTTGTTTATTATTATGATTAAGATATATTTATGTGGCAAAGCATATGACAATGATATTGCCCATATAGTTAAGATGTTCTATCATGGAGTGGATTTAGAGATTTTTGAAGAAAGTAATTTTGATTATGAGATTAATTCTTCAATATTATCTTTATATGTTGGTTTGGAAACACATAAAACAGTTATAACTGCAGTATTAGGCAGCGGTGAAAAGCTAAGCCGTGAGGAAGATATAGGATACCAATCAGATCCTAGTCTTCACTATAAGAACTTTATAAAGAGAATGCTTTATGATATTTTATCTAGGGCTACAGGTAAGACCCTTCCTTGGGGAATTCTAACTGGAATTAGACCTACAAAGCTAGTTTTTCAGATGATTGAAGAAGGTAAAAGTGAAAGTGAAATCTACTCATATATGAAGGATGAATATCTATGCTCCGAAGAGAAAATCGCTACAAGCATAGATATTGCAAGTCGGGAACTAAAACTACTTAATAATATTGACTATAAGAACGGCTATAGCCTATATATTGGAATCCCATTTTGTCCTAGCACCTGTTTATATTGCTCATTTACCTCTTATTCAATTGAGAAGTTTTCTAATTATGTAGATGATTATCTGAAGGCCTTAGAGAAAGAGATTATCTTTGGTGCTACGATTTATCCTAATAAAAAGCTTACCTGTGTATATCTAGGAGGGGGTACTCCTACGACCTTGACGGCGAAGCAGCTAGATTGGTTATTGGCCTTGGTGAAGAAACACTACGATTTCACCTATGTTAAGGAATTTTGCGTTGAAGCAGGTAGACCAGATAGTATAACTAAAGACAAGCTTTTAGTCTTAAAGAAATGGGGAGTTAATCGTATATCTATTAATCCTCAGAGTATGCAAGAAAAGACCTTAGATATAATTGGTAGAAGGCATACAGTGGATGGGATTAAAGAGGCTTTCTATCTTGCTAGAGAGACTGGTCATGATAATATTAATATGGATATAATAATCGGATTGCCAGGAGAAAGCCTTGAGGATGTGGAGGATACATTGAAGCAGATCAAGGAGCTGGATCCAGATAGCCTGACTGTCCATACCTTAGCCCTTAAGAGGGCGGCAAGGCTTAATATTGAGAAAGAGAACTATATTGACCTTAAGCCTACTGATGTTAATATGATGTATGAATTGACTAGTAGATATGCTAAGGAGAATGGTTATCTTCCTTATTATCTATATAGACAAAAGAATATGGCAGATAATCTTGAAAATGTTGGATATGCCAGATATAATAAAGAAGGCATTTACAATATACTAATTATGGAAGAGCAGCAAACAATTCTTGCATTAGGAGCTGGGGGGCTTAGTAAGTATGTGTCCCATGATCCCCATTATATTGCTAGAGAAGACAATGGAAAGAGTGTGCTGGACTACATTAGTAGAATAAATCATTTGATAGAAAAAAAGCGTAAGTTTTTCCAAGAAAATAATGCTTAGGCCAAAATTTTGTAGGCTAGTGTGAATAAAGTTCACACCGAAGAAAGGTAGGTTTATTGCTATGATAACACAAAGACCAAAGGGAACCCAGGACTGGTATGGGGAGAACATCCATAAACGAACTATAATAGAAGGAATTGCAAGGGATATATGTAAGACCTTTAATATAAAGGAGATTATTACTCCTGTTTTTGAACATACTGTACTTTTCCAAAGGGGTGTAGGAGAGACCACCGATGTTGTACAAAAAGAAATGTACACATTTGAGGATAAGGGAAATCGTAGTATTACATTAAAACCAGAGGGTACTGCTGGGGCAGTTCGTGCATACCTAGAGAATAATCTTTATGCAGAAAGTCAGCCTACGAAGCTTTTCTATTTTACCCAAGCATTTAGATACGAGAACCCACAAAGTGGACGCTTTCGTCAGCATCATCAATTTGGAGTTGAATTTCTTGGCTCAGCAAGTCCTATGGCTGAAGTAGAAATAATAACCCTCCTAATAGAGTTTATGAAGAGAATAGGCTTAAAGGGCGCAAGTCTTCATATTAATAGTATCGGCTGTAAGAATTGTAGAAAGACCTATAATGAAGCCTTACTTGATTTCCTAAGACAGCATGAGAATGATCTTTGTTCAACCTGTAGGGAGCGAATGACTAAGAATCCTTTAAGAGTATTAGACTGTAAGGTTCCATCATGTAAGGAGATTATCAAGGATGCTCCAAGAACCATTAATTATCTAGATGATGAATGTAAGGAGCATTTTGAAGAATTAAAGAGCTTGCTTACTAGTCTGGAAATTCCTTATGTTATAGATACAGGAATTGTAAGGGGACTTGACTATTATACTAAGACTGTTTTTGAATTCCTTAACCCGGAAGGCTTTACCCTTTGTGGTGGGGGAAGATATGATGGACTAATTCATGAAATCGATGAGAAGCAGGATATTCCGGCTGTTGGATTTGGATTTGGAATAGAGCGTATCCTGGGTGAACTAGAATCTGAAGGGGTAGAGCTAGAACCGGAGCCCCCAATCGAACTTTACCTTGGAATACTTGGTAATGAGGCTAAATCATCGGCATATAAGATTGTTAAAGAACTTAGAAATGCTGGTATAATAGTTGAAACTGATTATATGGACAGAAGTGTTAAGGCACAGATGAAGTATGCCAATAAGATTGGGGCTAAGAATACGGTTATTATCGGCGCTGATGAGTTGGCTAACAATCTAGTAAGAGTGAAAAACATGGAGACCGGTGAGCAGACTGAGACCAGTCTGGATAAGCTGGTGAATATGTTTATGTAGAAATACAATAAAAGGCTATTGTTTCATAGCCTTTTATTATTAGATAAAGTTAAGAATATGAGGGAGGATAAGATATGGTACGTCATATAGTTGCATGGAACTTCGGAGATGGTTTTACTGATGAAGAGAATAAAAGTAATGCAGAGGCTATCAAGAGAGAGTTGGAGAACCTAATAAACTTAATTGATGGAATAGTGTCAATTAAGGTATATACTGATCATTTAGAAACCTCAGACTCTGATATTTTGTTAGATTCCGTATTCAAAGATGAAGAAGCTCTAAAGTACTATGCTACACATCCGGAACATGTCCGTGTAGGTAAAGAGTTTGTTCGACCATCCGTTAAGAATAGAAAATGTATCGATATTAGAATGTAGATATACAAAAAGAACCCACTTAGATAGATTAAACTAACTAAGTGGGTATTTTTATGGCCTACTGTATTGCGCTCAATATAAGCTCGTAGGAACTATTAATTGTTCGTAAAGTTCAATACTCATTACTACAAGATCACCATACCCATTTTTTGTGATAAAAATTGGTTTGTTATTTGAATGAAAAAATTATTACTTTATAATCTTCACAAATCTCTTCTTACCGATTTTTAGAACATCACCACATATTAATACATGGTCTAAATCATCAGTAGATAACTTTTCCCCATCTAATTGGACCCCCTCTTGCTTTAAAAGGCGGATAAATTCACTTCGGCTTTTAACATAATCAAGTTTAATAAGCTCTGGAATAATATCATTAAGTGTGTCATCCTCTAACTCAATAACTATCTCAGGGATGTCATTAGGAATAGCCTTTTTTGAAAATGCAGCCTCATAGAATTCCATAGCTTTAGTAAGTTCATCTTCATTATGGTATAAGCTTGTTATTGTCTTAGCAAGCTCGTACTTGATATCCCTTGGATTAGTGCCAAGATCTAATTGCTTTTTGATCTTATCTATCACGTCAGGATGAACATCAGTAGCTAGTTCATAGTATCTGATAATTAGGTTATCAGGAACCTCCATAACCTTCTTAAACATTACCTGGGCAGGCTCATTAACCCCAATGTAATTACCAAGACTTTTACTCATCTTTTCAACACCATCAAGGCCTTCTAGGATTGGCATAAATATAGCAATCTGTTCTTCTTTACCCATGGCCTTTTGTAGGGTACGACCCATAAGAATATTGAAGGTTTGATCTGTACCACCTAGCTCAATATCTGCATCTAAAGCAATAGAATCATAAGCTTGCATTAAAGGGTAGAAGAATTCATGTATTCCAATAGGTACTTGTTTTTGGTATCTGTTTTGAAAATCATCTCTTTCAAGCATTCTAGCCACTGTTGTAGTCGCGGCCAGCCTAATAACATCCTCGAAGTTCAGTTTGGAAAGCCATTCACTATTAAAGCGAACTTCGGTTTTATCCCTATCAAGGACCTTGAATATCTGTTCACAGTAGGTGGCGGCATTGGCTTTGACTTCTTCATCACTAAGTGCAGTACGACCTTTAGCTTTACCTGTGGGATCGCCTATCTTACCTGTAAAATCACCTATTACGATAATAATTCTATGGCCTAGATCCTGCATCTGTCTCATTTTTCTTAGGACAACTGTATGACCAATATGAATATCTGGTGCAGAGGGATCAAGTCCTAGCTTAACTACTAAAGGCTTATTGCTTTTTATTGACTTCTCTAACTTATCCAATAATTCTTCTTTACTAACAAGGTTGTGCACACCTTTCATGATAATTCGTAACTGTTCTCTTGCTTCTAACATGACTAACGTCTCCTTTATAATATTTAATTTCGTTAAGCTCGTATCTTGGATAAGTATTATGTAAATTAAGAAATGGTATAAAAAAACTCGCCCTTTTGTTATCAAAAGGACGAGATATATTCTCGTGTTACCACCTTAAGTTTATAAGTAATTCACATTACTTACCTTATTAGGTACATTACATTGTAAGATACCCTAGCACTATAACGGGTGCAGGCTCCCGTCCCATCCTACTAATAATTGTTCGGTGGGCAGCTCCAAGATGTATTCATAATTACTATCCATGAGCCTCTCATCAACCGGCATCTTTCTGTATGGCTTTATAATTACTACTCTTTCTTATCATAGCTTTTAACTCTTAACTATAAAATTATTACTACTATAAAGTATTTCCACAGCAGTGTCAAGAAAAAAATAAATAATTTTATGGGAGGGGCTTATAAGTGTTATCCTGCTATTAAGTATTTTCAATAGGCAATCTAACAATTACTTTAGTGCCAATGTCTGCTATACTTTGTATTTCTAGTCCATACTCATCTCCGTATTTGATTTTTATACGCTTATTAACATTTCTAAGACCAATGCTACTAAATAAATTATTCTTATCATTGATGTAATCATTTAAATCTTTAGTTAAGCTATCCGTCATGCCTTTACCATTGTCTTCAACTTCAAAAACAAGTAAGTTATTATCTGTCTTATAGCCAGTTACAATTATTTTTCCTCCAGAGCGTATATCTTTCATTCCGTGAAAAATTGCGTTCTCAACGATTGGCTGCAAAATTAGTTTTGTTATATATATGTCATATAAATCAGGGCTAACACTAATTGTTATAGTATATACAGAATGGAAGCGTATCTCCTGTAGAGAAATGTATTTTTCAAGATTATCCAGTTCTTCCCTTACAGTTACTACCTCTTTTGTTTTATTGATGCCGTATCTTAATATACTACCTAAGTTATAGGCCATTTCTGATGTGGAGTCGTCATTATGTATGGTAGCCATCATACTAATTGATTCTAATGTATTGTATATAAAGTGAGGATTTATCTGTGATTGAAGCATTTGTAATTCCAGTTCACTTTGCCTAATTTGTTCAATATAAACCTCATGAATTAAACTATTAATCTTACTAATCATAGAATTAAAAGCCTGTGCCAAGGTACCAATTTCATCCTTACTGTTGACCTTGACCTTTATATCAAAATCCCCATTTTCTGCAAGCTTCATTAAGGATCCAAGCTTCTTTAGTGGATGTACAATTTGAAAAGAAAATATAAATCCTAATAATAATGATATTACAATCAACAAGATAATTATTAGCAAAGTAACTAATTGCATCTTTTCCAGATCGTGAAATATCTCTTCCTCTGGTATTAAGCTAATTATCCTCCACCCACTGTAATCTGACAAAACAGAAGAGGACATATATTCTTGTCCTTCAATAGATATGGTTTTTTCATCCTGGGGTGAATCCCAGCTGATTTCCATAAGATCCTTGGAGGCAGTTGACGCAATGTTTTCTTCCTGTGTATCATATATTACATAATCATTATCTAAAATAATAATACGATGATTGTCGCTTTTCTTCATATCTTCACTTAATTCTTGAAAATATTCTGTCCGTGTAACAACTACAATGATACCAATAACCTTACTTTCCACAAAGCTGACGATTCCTCTGGAAATACCAAAAACGTAAACCGGATCTTTTTCGTGGCTTACGTAGGGAAGTTGGTAGGTATCTAAAATAATAGGTTTTCCAAACATATCAATACTATCTTGAAACATAGGGAGATCAAGGGGAGATAAGATATTATACACAGGTGTACGAACTTTGTAATCACCTATACCATTTAGATTATAAACATAGCATGCCTCAATGTTGCTTTTATAGGCGAAAATCTCTTCGAACATTTGCTCATTCATGACTTGGAAATCTCGGGTAATATCCCCTGTCTTGTTAAAATCGCTGAGATAGCGAAGGTAGGATTTGTCATTTTGTTTATAAGTAAGTGGGATCTTGGTAATATTTGCAATGTCAATAAGATAATCATCAATTTTGCTCATAGCCTGATGATTAGTTTGGTTGACTGCACTGTAAATATCATTCTTCTTTTCCTTAGTAAAAAACATAAAATTCATTATTGGTATAATAAGCATTGCAATAAAGAGCGGAATTATTATAAAGGATATACGAAAAAATATGGATTTATTATTATAAATATTTAATAATTTTTTTATCATGGAACTCTAAATTCCTCCAAGCGTAATTTGACCTTCTTATGAAAATGTCAATGTGTAATTATTGTACAAAATAGAAGTTGTAAAGGCAAGTATTATACCATATAATTAGCTTATTGACGTGTCAAACCAGAAATGTGGAGGATGCTATGAATATATTTATTGCAGATGATGATGAGATAATAAGAAAAGGTCTACGAAGTATTATTGAAAAAAGTGGCCTTGATTGTACTGTTGTCGGTGAAGCCTCTGATGGAGAATTAGCACTTCAATATATGGAGGAGTACGATAAAGTTGATTTATTAATCACGGATATTCGTATGCCAATTATGGATGGATTAGAATTAATTAAGAATATTAAGAAACGCTCCTTATCAATGAAGGTAATAGTATTAAGTGGGTATGATGAATTCAAATATATTAGGAATGCATTTGTTGATGGGGCAGTCGATTATTTGTTGAAGCCGATTAATAAAAACAATTTAATTGAAGTGCTAAAGAAAACTCAGATGGCAATTGAACAAGATGCTATAAAAGAAAACTATAGGAAAGAAAGTAATGCGATACTTGTTGCTAATACATTAAAACAGATTTTTCAAACACCTATAGATTATAAGGATGAAAAAAACGAGATTTTAAATAAGTTTGGTTTGGATTTAGAGACCATGTATTATTTTGTTATAATATTTCGCATTGATAATAACTATCAAGAAAAGATGGATAGAATTGAGTATGAAGGAATACTAGATACTATTTATAATTCTCTTGCTGATAGAGTAAATGATACAGCTAGCAATTATCATTTGCTGCACTATATAAATAAAAGAGATATAGTATGTTTACTGTATTCAAATGAGCAAATTGATGCCAATTTAATATCAGAGGAAATATACACAGATATAAGAAATATTAAGATAGAGGAAACCACATATACACTAGGAATTAGTAATGTCTACCGTGGAATAGAAAACACGAAAAAGGTATATCAAGAAGCTCAGATAGCGGCCGATGCCCGGTTTTATTTGGGTAAGAATCATATGATAGTGTATAGTCAGATTGAGAAAAAAATAACTGATTTTGATTATAATATCGAAACAATAATAATAAAGCTAATTCAATCCATTGAGTTATATGATTACATTGGTAGTAAAAAAATAGTAGATGGGATGTTTATAGATTTAAGCTTTATTAATACAGTCAAATTCAGGAGATATATAAGGGAAATGATAGACCTTTTAATTCTTCGGGTAAAGGATTTTAATGGAGCTATCATAGACTCTGATTATGAATTTATCATTGATAATATTAACACCTATAATGAAATGAAGAATTATGTTAATTCCCTTTTGAAGGATGCAATAGTATATATAAAAAGGGAGAGAGAAAAGCGAAGTGAGATGCGGATTGAGCTTGCTAAAAAATATATTGAGGAAAATTACAAGGAGAATATTACTTTAAATGATGTTGCGGAGTATGTTGAATTGAATCCATCATACTTAAGCAATTTATTTAAAACTGAAGTAGGTATAAACTTTTCTGACTATTTGTTAGAAGTAAGAATGCAAGTAGCTAGAAAATTATTAAAGGATCCTACTAAAAAGATTTACGAGATTGGAAACCTAGTAGGATATGAGGATGCAGTATCCTTTGGAAGAGCATTTAAGAAGAAAGTAGGTATGTCACCAAAAACATATCGTAATACAGTATATTGATAATCGAATATATACTTAATGGAAAATAAGTGCTAGTAATCCAGCGCTTATTTTTTTGCCCGTTTTATAGGCCATACCATCATTAAACCCAAAGAAATGTATATAAATACAAAGTGGTGTAATTTCAATTGATACTAGATTAAGATAATATAAAGGAAATAGTTGAAAAAGGAGACAAATATGAAAACACCAGTTATCAGATATTCAAAGGAACCGGTGATTGTTCCTGAAATAGGTTGCAATTGGGCAGATACCATGGTATTGAACCCTGCTATCATAAAGGATCCAGAAAATGATATTATTCATATGCTTTTTAGAGCTACAGGTCCTTGGCCACAGAAAAATTTAAGAGGCCTGTCTGATCCATATCCTATATTTTTAGGATATGCAAAAAGTGAAGATAATGGTGAGACATGGGAGGCGGATTTTAGCAGACCAGCCTTAGCACCTGCTCTGGAATATGATATAGATAAGATATATATCGAGGATGATCAAGGGGATATGGTTGTTAATTATGCCAATGGTTGTATTGAAGACCCAAGAATTTTTACTGTTGAGGGTGAATACTTCATTACAGTTGCTTGTCGTATGTTTCCACCTGGTGCTTACTGGGAAGGGGATAAAAGACGGGATAATCTTCCAGATTGGGCTATGCATGAAGATAATCCTTTTGGAACAGCAGCTTATAAAAATGACACGACCACTGTTCTTTACAAGTTAAATCTTGACAGATTGAGAGAAAAAGATTATGATCATGCATTTCAATATGTTTGTCCATTAACAGATGGTAATTTAACAGATAATCGAGACGTGTTTTTCTTCCCTGAAAAAATGAAGATTAATGGGAAAATGCAGTATGTAATGCTTCATAGACCTAATGATCCAGATGTTTTTGAAAGTGGAAAAGGAATTCATAAGCCTTCCATGTTTCTAGCGGCAGCAGATAATATTAGAGATTTTGTAACAGATAAAGCAACCCATGAATTGTTAGCTGTTGATATATTTGATTGGGAAGAGGAAAGAATAGGAGCCAGTTTCCCTCCAATTCCATTGGGTAATGGTGAGTGGTTAGTTTCTTATCACGGGAAAAGATTACCTGAATATGGATATACACAATCATTTATGATACTAAAGGAAGAGGAGAATAGCTTTCCCCTTATCATACATAGATGTTCTGAAAGACTAATCTATGCACAACAGGATTGGGAGCTGCCTGATAAGTTTCCTTGTCCCTGTATTTTTACTACAGGAGGGATTGTAAAGGATGATGAGTTAATAATGTCATATGGAGCAGCAGATCAGAAGGTGGGAATTGCATGGACTAATTTTAATGAAATTGTTGACTACATTCGCACTTTTGATTCACAAGGCAAGCAAATAGAGGTTTAAAATAAAAATATAGATTAATTAAACAGTAGGGAAATTATCTAAAAAAATGCACAGAAATACAAAATCCAGTTATATAAAACCATCAGAATATCATGTATCATACAAATATGAGTTGCAACTTGATAACAAAGTACAAAAATTATTATATTAGGAGATGTGAAGATGAAAAGAATTATTACTTGTTTATTAATATTAGTTCTGGCCTTGGCTTCATTTACTGCTTGTAGCAAGAATGAAGAACAAAAAGCAAATCCAGAACCAACAACTGCTACAGATAGTAAAGATGATGAAACCGTATCAGAAGATTCTGCTTTATCAGGAAAAATAGTTATTGCAACTAATATGACTAATGTAGTAGATACAACATTAAAAGACCTAGCACAAGGCTTTATGGATGAAAATCCAGGAACTGAAATTGTATATGAAGCTATCAAGGATTACGAGACTGTAGTGGCTACTCGTATTTCAGGTGGAGAGGCTCCTGATATTTTTATTTCTATTGACGGTATGACACCAGATACTTTAGCAGATTATTTCCTTCCATTAGATGACCTTGATATTCAATGGGATGACATTTTATTCTCAAGAAACAATACAGGTAGTGATGGAAAGATCTATACAATAGCTGACAGTGTTGGATATACTGGTATTGTTTATAACAAGGCAGCATTTAGTGCGGCTGGCATTGATAATGTACCAAAAACTATGGATGAATTCTGGGCAGCATGTGAAAAACTAAAAGCAGCAGGAATCGTACCAATGGGTACATCATTTAAAGATATTTGGCCAATTTATCCATGGGTTGATTGGAATATAGCACAGTTGTCATTAAACGGTGACTCAAAAGGTAAGAACCTTTATGTAGATAAAGATGAAATTTTTGATGAGACCTACTTATACTACATGGATATTATCAGAGAAATGCATAAAAAGGGATTCCTTGAGCCTGACATTATGTCAGCTAACTGGGATCAATTAAAACTAGATATGGCTCAGGGTAAAACAGCTATGTTCTACACTGAAACATGGTTCCCTCAGCAGATAGTTGACTTAGGAGCTAACTTAGAGGATGTTGGAATGTTCCCATTCCCAGAAGCTAATTATGTTTTCTCTACAGCTGGTAAATCCTATGGTATATCTAAAGATTGCGAGAATGTAGACTTGGCGAAAGCTTACTTGAAATATATGATCGAAGGTGGAAAGCATGCAGTAGCAGTAGCTACTATTCCTGCAGATACTACAGCTCAAATTGATGATCCTTTTGCAGGTGAATTAATGTCTTATGGTGTTCCTGCCAAAGAGAGTGAAGTTACTGTAACTGAATTCTTAGATATTAAAAATGAGATTGAGTTAGATGAACAAAGCTTTTTATTATCCTATGTATTAGAAAAAGATGATGCAAAAGCGAAAGCACTTTGCGATGAATGGAATGCAAAATGGGCGGCTGCTAGAGCAGAAATTGTTAAATAATAAAAAGATATAATGAAAGTCAGTCTAGCTTAACTATCATTAATCATACATAACATATTTTTCTGCTGCATCTTAATACAAGTTGCAGCAGAAACACTTTAAGGGAATGAGGACCATCTATGAAGAGCAATATGAAAGACAAAATGACGGTAACTAGCTTTCTCTTAGTACCGACTATACTACTAATCCTGTTTTCCTACTATCCATTATACAAACTATTTCAGATTAGTTTATCGGATTGGAATGGTATATCTCCTGAGATTAATTTAATAGGTTTTGATAATTATAAGGATATATTAACAGGTAAAGAATATCTATCATCTATCTGGAATAATATGGCCTATGTTATTACAGCAATTCTACAACAGTTTGCTGGATTGCTTTTGGCTATACTTTTAGATAGTAATTTAAAATTGAAAAAAACCTTTAGAGCAATTATCTTTATGCCATATGTTATTAATGGTGTTGCAGTTGCTTTTATGTTTAACTATATGTACGATTTTACAAATTCACCAATTAATATGATTATAAGAGCAGTAGGATTAGAGGAACATGCTATACGCTTCATTAGTTTGGGCTATGGCTCGAACTTTGCTTTATCATTTATCAGCTTTTGGAAGTATGTAGGATTTACTATGATCATATTTTTGGCTGCACTACAATCTATTCCCAGCGAGATATATGAGGCAGCAAGAGTGGATGGTGCCGGGTTCTTAAGTCTTGTACGCCACATTACATTTCCGAACATAAAGAATATGTTTAGAATCTCTATATTATTAAGTATAAATGGATCATTACAGGCTTATCTGGAGCCATTTGTTATTACCAAGGGTGGCCCAAATGGAAGAACTGCCACTGTAATTGTAAAATCATTGGAATTGGCTTTCCAATATAACAAGTTTGGAAAAGCTGCAGCTCTTGGTGTTGTGTTAATGTTTATCATTCTTATTATTGTAGCAATACAAAGAACATTGTTAAAGGAGAGTGATAAATAGTGAAAAAACTAAAGGATATACTATTTAGAAAAAATAAAGATTCAGAAACCTCGGAAAAGACAGAGACATATAGAATTACTAATCCAATAGGTAGGGTATTAGGCTATTTGTTTCTTTTATTAATGGTTTTATTGGTTCTAACACCAATATTCATCATATTAAATATCTCTCTAAAGGATAATACTGAGTACATGATGAAAGGCGTATACGCCTTGCCAGATAATATATTTAATTTTTCTAATTACATAAAAGCATTTAAGCTTGGAGGCTTTGGCGAAGGCTTCTTGAACACTTTTTTATTAGTAGTGTGTAGTGTACCTCTTGCTATTATTTTTGGAACTATGGTTGCTTATGGAATAGGAAGATTCGAATTCAAATTAAAAAAACTTCTTATAGGGGCATACTTATTTCCTACCTTTATACCAACAATGACTGTTACTATAGCTACTTTTACATTAATAAAGAGCTTAGGATTATATAATAGTTTTTTTGCAGGAGTTATATTATATATCGGAACGGATATAATGCAGATTTATATTTTCCTTCAATTTATTAACCAAATACCAGTCGCATTGGATGAGAGTGCTTGTATAGACGGAGCTTCAAGATTGAGAATTTATTTTTCTATTATATTGCCTCAGCTAAAACCAGCAATAGCAACTACAGTCATATTAAAACTATTAGGAATCTATAATGACTTCTTTACGCCTTATATGTATATGCCAAAGATTAAAACAGCTGCAACCTCACTTAATACCTTTGCAGGTGATAGAATGGCAGATTGGCCATTAATGTCAGCGGCTATAATTATGATTGCCATACCTACTATTATTATTTATATATTTTTACAAAAGTATATTATCAGTGGTGTTACCGATGGTGCGGTAAAAAGCTAAGCATCATCATTAGATGAAATATTTGTTGAAGTGGCGTAGAAATATCCACTTTTATTAGGAGGATAAATCATGAGTAAATTAGAGATAATCGGTAGTGAACTTAGCAATATACCCTGGCAAGAGAAGCCGGAAACTTGTAAGGATGTAATGTGGAGACATACTGGAAATCCTATTATGGGAAGAAATGAAACCCCAACAACAGCGAGAATATACAATAGTGCGGTATTGCCATATGAAGGCAAATTCGTTGGTGTTTTTCGTGCTGATCATAAGGATGGTATTCCTAAGCTGCATTTGGGACATAGTGATGATGGCATAAACTGGAATATCGATGATAATGAAATTAACTGGGTAGATGAAAATAATAAGGAGTATAACCCAGGATATGCATATGATCCTCGTTTAGTGGAATTAGAAGGAAAGTATTATATTCTATGGTGTACAGACTTTGGGGGTCCTACCATAGGCCTAGGAGTTACAGAAGATTTTAAAACCTTTACCCGATTAGAAAATTCCTTTATTCCATTTAACAGAAACGGTGTTCTGTTTCCGAGAAAAATTAATGGCTATTATGCAATGCTTAGTAGGCCAAGTGACAGTGGTCATACTCCATTTGGCGACATTTTTATTAGCTATAGTCCTGATCTGACTTTCTGGGGAAAGCATCGTAGAGTGATGACCAGTGGCCATACCTGGTGGCAAGGAACCAAAATTGGTGCTGGTGCCGTTCCTATAGAAACATCTGAGGGATGGTTGTTATTTTACCATGGTGTTAGTGGAACCTGTAATGGATTTGTATACAGTATAGGTGCTGCTTTATTGGATAAGGAAAATCCAGCAAAAGTATTATATAGAACTAAGGACTATATAATGACACCGGAGATGGATTATGAAGTTAGTGGATTTGTACCTAATGTAACCTTCCCATGCTCTGCCTTATGTGATGCTAAAACTGGAAGAATTGCTGTATATTATGGAGCAGCTGATACATGTCTAGGAATTGCTTACACCACTGTGGAAGAATTAGTTAGCCATATGAAAAATAATTCATTTCTATTGCCGACTGATGGAGAAGAATTTCGTTAGATAGGTTCTATGACAAAAGCATAGATATATAAAAGTATTTTAATAATAGAAAGTTAAGCAGGAAGGATGATAACAATATTCTTTCTGCTTTTTTATATGCAAATATAAAGGATGGCAATTTAGAGCAAATATTGACATGGTCAGCAATATCAATCTCTGTTGGTTTAGATATACTTATCTTAGATAATGGAATTGGAAGGTATAGATTGAAGAACCAAGATTTTTCAGAAGTGAATATTTTTATATTCACTTTGCAAATATTGTGCCTAAGGCCCAAAGTATGCAGATAAGGAGAAAGGGGATGTTTTCGTATGAAGTATGGATATTTTGATAATGAAGCAAAAGAATATGTTATTGATAGGGTGGATCTGCCTACTTCCTGGACCAATTACTTAGGGGTTAAGGATATGTGTGCTGTTGTAAACCATACTGCTGGAGGATATGTCTTTTATAAATCAC
>JGI24709J26583_10001669_pt1 | contig 18796 bp, 10 predicted proteins | sample BioPla2DNA1_FD_26583 | JGI IMG/M metagenome (IMG submission 26583) | reverse complement strand
ATGGATTATTCACATACCAAACATTAACAAATGATGTAATTTGAGATTGATATCCGAGTACGCCTTTATGCTTTGGAGCTAACTGTTCGGTAACACCCACAAACGAAACGTCAGATAAAATATTGCTATAATTTCCACCCTCAGCCTCTCCAATAATGCCTCCACCTTTTTCACTCGATGCAAAAACCTTAGCTCTACTATGAATTGTCGAAACAGTTGCGCCGGAGGAATACCCAACCAAACTACCTACCGAACTTCTACCTACGAACGAACAAGTCTCGTCGATAATTATGTTTTTAACTGTGGCGTTGCTAGATAAAAGCCCAAATAAGCCTACTCTATTTTGCGTAGCATACTCCGTTCCTTCAAGATTAAAGTTTTTAATCTTCTTCATATCTCCATCGTATGTACCTGAGAATGGATAATATCTATTATCACCATGCCCTACAATCATTAAGGTTTCCATGTCTGAAAAATCGATATCTTTTGTCTGTTTGAAAAACCTATTTATATATGATTCGGGTGCTACTTGTCTCGTTACATTTTTTGCTAAATTATCAAAATGGGTGGCATTTTCAATCAAAAATGGGTTATCTATACTTCCCCACACTTCATAATTAGTTGGATCATATCCATAGTTTCTAATTGCCACGCTATGTTTGAATTTTACATTTGTATTATGCTCGCCTGTAGTTGGTACCAACTTTTTCAAAACTGGAGCATATACTGCTGAACGATCGCTTACAGTATATTTTCTAGCAAAATGACTTTCATGTACGGTGCTAAACATCTCATTTAAAGGTTTAGTCGCTAGAAGCTCACTCGTTAAACCTACATACTTGTTCGTTGTAGGGTCGTCTTGAACGGCAGTATTATCCATCGATTCCGAACCATATCCAATTGCATTCATATTTGGATTATTAACCGAACGATTAAAGTATACAAATTTAGGTGTAGTAGAAATATCATCAGTCCTGGCTATTCTTCCGCCCAGAACACCACCAATATTACCGCCATAAGTTGTCCCGCCACCAGACCAAAATGCTGCATCTACAATTGATAGAGAGTAGCTAGCAAATATCTGACATTCGTTTCTTCCTACAAGCCCACCAACAAAACTTCCAGAAGCTACAACACTACCAGAACTATACGAATATCTAACTACTGCGGTGTTTAAAAATGTAGATCCGTTTAAACCCACAAGTCCGCCAACGTTAGATATTCCTTTAACTGTACCATTGAAAAACGAATGGGAAATTAAACCCCTGTTTGTTCCGACAAGCCCTCCTACATTAGAAGTTAATGTATCGTCACCAACATTTGCATTAAGAAGTCCCACCCCTTCAATTTTTGCAGAGTTAGCAGTTTGCCCAAAAAGTCCACCCTGAGGAGAAACGAGGTTAGATATAACATGATAATTATATTCATTAACCCCGCCAATAAAATGACCTGCAAACGGTTTAGCGGCCGTCCCTATTGGTCTAAAATTATCAACCCCAGACATATCAATATCTTGTGTCAGGACAAAATACACATTAGCAGTATCAAGCTTATCATCATTCACTTTGACAACAACATCCATCAAATCTAAAGCATCTTCAATTTGATACGGATCTGCCTGAGTACCCGACCCATACAATGCAAATGCCGCCTCAGCATTTAAACCATTTCTGTTTTCCGAAACTGAAAATCCAAAAACAAGCAATAAACAAAGAACAGTTAATAGCATAAAACTAATAACTATCTTCCGAATGTTTATAACCTCTAACCCATTTGACTTTGTGTATACTTTCATATCCTATACTCGAAAATCTTTTAAATCTGAAACTGCACACAGTCTCGATTTTAACATTTTGACTTATACCATTTTAGCACATACGCGCGCGCTAGACAATATTAATAATCAAAGAAGGAAGGCGCATGCGCGCCCTCTTGAAATTAAACATTTAGAGTCTGTACACTAAAATTACAATGTATCGACACTTGTAGTCCAAAATAACCTATTTCATAGCATCACATCAAGAAACACTTACACTCTTGCATCTCTAACTTGTTTTCTAGAACACCTACACTTTTATCTCTTATTTATTTTCTGCAACTTCAAAAAAGCCTATACCTCTTTATCTCTTATTTTTTTAGACAACACCGCAAAGAAGTGCTTATACTTCAGCATCTCTTATGAAAAACTTATTATCTAATTTTTTAATCCTTAAGCCCTTGCCTTTTTTTGATATTACGAAAAGAATTCCTGTATTTGCCTTTAGTTTTCTTGGTTTTCCTATTTTTATAAATTTAAACCTTTGCTCTCCTGGGATTCTTGGAGAATAAACTTTTTTTCCAACAGACGTATATCCNAACTTTGTTTCAATTCCCATATCAAACCGTGCTTTCTTTTCCGAGAAGTTATAAACTACAACCAGCATGTCTTCCCCATTTTTATAACAGGAACATTTTACTTTGTTGTTATCCACAACAAACGGATTTTTATCATCCCAGTATCCATAAAACTCAGCCTTACCGATATCAAATTCATCTAAAATCTTGTATGTCTTACTAAGCCCGATACTAGTATCTTGGGTTAGCCCATACTTTGGAAGCATCGCATAAAGTAAACACTTAATTATTGATGCGTTTTCCGGGGCAGCTACTGCTATTCCATATGGAATACCAGAGACTTCTATAAGAAGCTCCTTTGGACTCGTAACGGTTTTATTGAAACTACCATCTAGCCACACCTTATCCATAAACGGTAGTACATCTGTATAGTAATTTAGAGAATTTGCATATCCACATTTATCGTTAAACTGATCGGAAATCTGCATCTCTATAATTCCGGGGATGCCTTTAATTTGTCCCATTATTTTTTTAATGCGCTCCATTGTCTCTCTTTCAACGCTTGCGTCTCGCATCGTAATGGCATCAATATCTGCGTTTTTAATAAAATAATTAATCCCTTCTACATAATAATTATCCATTCGGGATGATGGGGTACAAATGACTGCTTGGTCACTTTGTCCTTTTCTCTTACCTGCATTATATCTAACTATTTTATCAACAATTACGTCGTCCCCTATTGCTTTTACTTCATCTGAACTTTCATTATTACTATTCCGAGACCTTAGAAGCAGTTCATCACCAAGCGCCTTATATGCGTATATCTCGCGACTTTGTGTACTGGTTTCTCTTAAGTTGTACGATAAGCTTAAACCAAGCCCCTTATCGTGTAACTTTCTTGACAGTGCGGCAATAGCTTTAATGTATGGGAAGGGGTAATTTAGGTAAGGATTAGCTTCTCCACCATAGGTAATGTTTAAATAAGTCAAACCATCTTTATTTGCTCTATTTATCATTTTGTCATAAGTGGTTTCTATCTGGTCTCTTCCAATACGAAGCGTCAGTGCCTTTTTCAAATTAATTGGTTTAAATGGTGTCAGATGAATAGAAAACTTAAGCACATAAGTATCTCCTGCTGGTAAAATTACTCTACCTGTGTTTGCCTTGAGCACTGCTCCCTTATCGGTTTTTAGTATCTCTAAACTTCCTCGCCCATCATTATACCAAGTATCTGGTAGCGCAGTTGGGAACTCATTAAAGTACCCTACAACAGTTTTTGAAGGTTTATTTCCTACAAACTGCACCCTTGCAGCGGTGTTGATTTTACCCATAAAAACTTCGTTTTGATTTTCCTTTGCATCCCATTTGATTTTCTTGTTTCCTTCCACTTTTCTAGCACGTGCGCCTAAACCTACTATGAATTCTGGGCTATCGTAAAACAAACTAAGAGACATGTTTTGGGTAACAAAATCTTTAAGGGCGGTTACCTTTATAGTGTAGTCCATCGCCCCTTCGTAAAAAATATCCGTACTGATTTCAGCCTTTAAACCCTGACATCTTCCTTCTGAACTAAGGAAAGCAACGTTGCCTTTTCCAACCAATTTAAACCTAGCATATCCAAGACGAGCACCATCGATATTAAATTCCATTGGTTGATAAAAAAGATTACTTTGAACTTCAGGCTGTATGCTACCTGATTTGCCATAATATGAATCAACGGTATCTATTAAACCATTAGATCCGAAATTAACAGTTTTGCCTATAAAATTAATAGATCTTGTCCCTACTGCCAGCGCTTCTAAATCTTCAGTAATTCTAATATTTTTTGCAAGAGTCGAGTTTAGCCATTTCAGTCTTGCAAGTGTTGTCTTGTCGTCAGTACCTTCATTAAATATTAAATCGTCATTTAAGGTGAATGTTATTTGTATGTACTCTTTACCTATTTTGATTGTAACCTTATGTTCCCCAACTTCTGACCTGGAAAAATCACAGCCAATAAATATTGGTTGCAACACTCCTTCCTCTACTGCAATTGTTTTAGTGAATCTTTCCCCTAAGTTATTAATACCTTCTGTATTAAAACATGTTATCATGCCTTTTACAGAGCCAGCCTTACTTGTTAAAGGACCAGGCATTATATCTAATTTATCAGTGGTGTAATCTGGAAGGAGCAGTAACTGCACTATGAAATACTCATGTCTTGAGCATTCAAAATAAAATCTTTTTCTATCTACCATGCCTTCTAAAATGGACATGTCGGTAAAGTCTTCTATTACTGTCGATCTATCTAAAGCAAATATTTTCATCTTTTTCCCTTTAACTACTTAAGTTGTAGTTGCCCTCCCAAGCATCTATACGTTTTCAAGTATTCCTATATCCTTTCATCACTGACATCAGTGAAAGGTATTATCTTAAATGAGGTTTGATAGGTCTTTCCTGTTGTTAATCTATATTCAGGAATTGTAAGAGGACCACAACTATTACTGCCTACCCCTGCCATAAACCCATCTACCGAGACATATTTATATCCGAAGTCTTTAACATCTTCTCTATGTTTGCATTTTTCAAGCTCACTATCGGGTATAGTCTTTATCCCAAAATTAAACGGCACTACATCGGCTAAAAACATAAGACCTAATCCCTTTTGATTTTTCACTGTCGCGTACCTGACATTTGTCCTGTTTCCAGACTCTTGTGGCTTAATATATGGTTCTAAGAACTCTTCGGCTTTTTTTCCGTAAACGCCAAGTGTAACGTGGTCTAACATATCTGGATAGCTTTCATAAGGTCCATTACCATAATAAATTACATCATCAAACTCAGCATCCATTTCTATTATCTTTCCCACTCTTGGTATTGTTGCAATAGGAGCTCTCGTAACTACAGTATCTGTTGATATCTGTATAACACCACTTGGCTCAATTGTGTATTTATCTGTTACTTTAAATCGCACCTTGTTTTTAGAGTTTAATGTATATGAACAAATAACCACAACATTTCCATCACTGTCTAAATCTTCTTTAAAGATAATATTTTGTTTTGTTAATTTATCATATCCAAGCCTTCTCCACTTTCTTACAACATTTCTATCATTATCTGTTGGAGCTCTGTATATATTGTGATAAATCCTTCCCGTTCCACCACCATCTTTAGCGGCACGCTTGGCAAGAAGTTCATTCCCTTTAACCGTATATCCTATCACTGCACCATATTCTTTATCAAACCTCACTTCGCCAGTTCCGAAATCCACAACAAACATATTGTTTATATGCTTAGTTGACAACTGTTCGGAGGAAGCTTCTATATTAAAGTGCGTTAAATTTTCGCCAACGATAAGTTCATCCTGTCCTACTAGATGAGTGCCATTATAATATTCAATAACTATAGTACAATCCCCTTCGTATGACTGATAGTTGACGTTATACTTACGTGTTTTTTCAGGTTCAATATCTGATGGTAATGTAAACTCATATGATTTTTCACCCTCTATTAAAACCTTACCTTTAATTTTTAGGTAAGATGCATTTCTAAAGAAATTTAGGTTCTGAACTGCTATTATTCCAGGTTCAACAATATATGCCTTTACAGGCTTATAAATGTTTTTCATTTGATATGCACCGGTATGTGGCGTTCTATCTGGATAAAACAGACCATCAACACAGAAATTTCCATCGTGTGTGTATTCCCCATGGTCGCCACCATAAGTGTATGCGTAACGCTTATCATCGTGAGCTATAGCATGGTCAACCATTTCCCAGATACATCCACCCAACAAGGTATCGTACTTATATATGACATCCCAGTATTCTTTTAAGTTACCAGGACCAACTCCCATCGCATGGCAATATTCGACCAAGAAATGGGGTTTATTTTTATATGTCTTATGAACACATGTCGTAATGCGCTTCCCCTGGCCTATTCTATTCATTTCTTGTACACTTGTGTACATCGTACTTCCAATGTCGTATGCTCCACGACGAGGATCTACACACGCCCTTTCATATAAAACGGGCAGATTGGATAATTGTTTTAATTTCTTATATGCATAGTCAGTACATTTTGTACCCCAACTCTCATTACCAAGTGACCAGATAATTACACTAGGAGAATTACGATCTCTATAATACATTCTCTCAGCCCTATCCCAATAGTGCTCTTTCCACTTTAAGTTTTTACCAATAGATTTACTATGAGGCTGCCCATGCGTTTCGATATCAGCTTCATCGATTATGTAAATCCCATAAAAGTCTGCAAGTTCAACAAGAAGTGGATCGGGGGGATAGTGAGAAGTTCTTATTGTGTCTACATTGAAACTTTTACAGATAAGTATGTCTTTTTCTATCTCTTCTGGTGTCAAATAGTATCCAGTACGAGGGTGAGTGTCGTGATGATTTACTCCTCTTAGTTTTATTTTCTTCCCATTTAGGTAAAATATTCTTCCCTCAATTTTAATACTCTTAAAGCCCACATGTTTTATGACACTTTCGACTACTTCCTTTCCTTTATGGAGATTAATTGTGAGTTCGTAAAGCTCAGGATTTTCTGCATTCCACTCTAAAACGTCTAGTCCATCAAACATAACCTGGACTTCGGGAATTGCTCCCATTTGTTTAGTAGCAATAATTTTCCCTTTTTTCCGGAGGGTGACGCTTAAAATTAAATCTTCACCGCCCACAATCTCAGTACTTATGATTGCGTCATATTTACCATCTTCGTTTTTATGACAGAAGAAATCTATATCGTAAATATATGATGGCTCATTAACAAACAGACATACATCTCTAAAAATTCCATTATGTCTAAACATATCCTGGTCTTCTAAATGAGAGCCTGTACACCATTTATATACAACCACTAAAATTTCATTTTCGCCTTGAACTAAATATTTAGAAATGTCAAATTCTGCTGTATTGTGCGAGCCTTCTCCATATCCAACATAACGACCATTTATGTATAACTCTACACAACTCATAACTCCGAAAAACGATAAAATATATACCTTTTCTAAATTATCTACGTCTATCTTCCTACGATATACACCCACGCTATTATACTGTTTTTTCCCAACAACATAGGTATCTCCATTAATATCTTCACGGTATGTGCCTTCAACTGATCCCGATGACACATGGGGAGGATTGACTTTAAATGGATACTTGACGTTAGTATAAAATGGGGGCTCATATCCTGTTAACTGCCATACAGATGGTACATTAACCTTATCAAACTCTATTTTTTCAGTGTCAAAATTTCTGGGAAGCTCATCACATCTTGGAAAATATTTAAAATCCCATTCGCCATTTAGGCACTTTACTCTATCACTAACGTACCTTCTGTTTAAAATTGTGGCTTTTCTTGCATCCGTTTCCTTAGAAAACGGAATAAAATAGGTCCTGGGTTTAAGCCTATTGTCACTAATTATCTTAAAATCCCTATAGTTATTTCTCCTGATATTGTATAACATGCTCCCCTCGTATAATAATGTTGCATAAATTTAACCTTTGGTTAACAACATTAACTACTTATTATCTCCACTCGCTTTCTATTTTACCAAAAACAAGTATTTTTTTAAACGCTTTACATTAAAGTTGCCCTGAATTACTACGCACTTGCCCATCTACAGTTACATTCCCGTTGAAACCGACTAACACTTAATCATTCATTCTTTATATCTTTACGCCACAGACAAGCACTTAATTATTCATCCTCCGTATCTTTAACGAAGTAGATAAGCACTTAATTATTCCTTCTATATATCGTTACGACGCAAACAAACAATTAATTGTTCCTTCTCTATCTATTTTAGACTTTGCCAGTTAATTCCAATTAATGTCGCAAATATCTTTTACTCCTGTTAACTTGCGCTACTTACTTCTTTACCGACATATTCACCTACTATCAATGAGGCGGCAGCGTTATCAGTTTTTGTTGTAACTACTGGCATAGAGGTTTTAACCACATTATCGTAAGTAACATTTGTAAGTTCTCCAATAATTCCACCAGCAATGACCGTTCCTGATGTAATAATATTAAGATTAGTATCAACTTTCACTGCTCTTATTGTCATATCAAGGGTGGTTGTATTTTTTGCCACGCCTACAATTCCCCCAATTTTCCCGTTACAATGCCCTGTTTTTATACTAAATTCGCCTTTGTATATAGCGTTTTTCAGCCTATGATTTTTAACCATTCCATAGAGACCACCAGCATAAATCATTATGCCGTCGCCACCTCCGTTAACATCGACTATAATCTTACTGTCGCTGTATAGTTTTTCTCCTAGGTCCATAACATATAAAAACTGAACATCTGTGTATTCTTTTTCTAAAACCCCACTAATTCCACCTATGTAAATGCCTCTAAGTTCTTCGCCTTTTAATACTCTTACAGCAAGAGACCCAAAGGAATATCCATCAGCAACAGTACTTTCTATTAATTTCCCAGAAACTCCACCAGCAAATACTTGGCCTACACTTTCTATATCAATACTAATATTTGTCTGACATGATTTTATTTCTTCTAAAAAAGCCGTCTCTCTAATCTTTTTCTTACCTTTCATCTCGCCTACAAGTCCACCAACAGATATGCTGTCGTGCCTACTTTCATGCTTTACTGTAAAAGCTCCCGTTACAACACATTTTTCAATGATTGTGTATTCTGCACTGTTTGCAAGAGCTCCAACACTACTTGTTATGTTATTAACTATATTCCCTTTTACTTCAAGCAATGAAAGAGAATAAATATACGCATTTTTTAAATTCTTGAAAAGGCCTTTTGTCTCACTGATATCAAGATTTTTGATTGTATGGTGATTACCATAATATTTACCTGCAAAGTTTAAAATATTAATCTTTTGAGCGTCAGCATCCATATCTGCAACTTGTACATATATCCCAGCAGCTCCATCTGGTATAGCTTTTAAATCTTCAATTGTCCTTATATAGGTAGCTCCACTGAAAACTTTAACCTTAATCGTTGCAAACACGACATCGTCATGCACGAACGTAACTGTAGCCTCCCCACTATCTCCAATTAAAGAATAATTTACAACTTTTAGTCGCATATTCTCATCGACTTTAAATCCTTCACTAACATTTACCTTGAAAGATTCAAATGGTATATCTAACATAAAATCATTAGCAAGCAATATGCCATCTGTATCATTTGAATTCATTGCATACTGGTAATTTTTTGCAATGAGATTAGTGTACTTTCCAGTATTATTTTTTCTCTTTTCTATGGTGTGCAGAACTCCTAAAACAGTAGCAGTTGTAATTATCGTAACAGCTAAAACAATCGCCACGACAATAACCGTGACCTTAACTTGCTTTTTACTTAAACGCCTCTTACCTTTTTCCTCAGTCACAAGTCCACTTCCAACTTTGGACTTTTTAACGTTACTCTCGTTCTCGTTTGAAACCTCAGTCACAAGCCCACATCTACCTTTGGATTTTTTAATGCTTCTCTTGTTCTCGCTTGAAATCTCAGTCACAAGCCCACATCTACCTTTGGATTTTTTAATGCTTCTCTTGTTCTCGCTTGAAATCTCAGTCACAAGCCCTATCCTATCCTCAGTTCTTTGAACACTAGTCTTCTTTTCATGCGAGCATTCTGTCACTAGCCCGATTCTATCGCCTGTTCTTTGTACTCCAGTCTTGTTCTCGCGTGAAGCCTCGGTTACTAGTCCTATCCTATCCCCAGTTCTTTTAACTTTTTTTACTTTTTTCTTTTCCAACCTTTCTCCTGCTTCGCAACCCCTGCCACATAAGTATAAACATTTCAAAACATGAACTATTTCTGTATAACTCACACTCTTAAGTGCTTGCGCGCTGCACACGCGCATTATTATTTATTATATATTAACGGTAAATGCTTATCAATCAATAACTATTCTAAAACTCAAAAAAGGAAACTTAGTTTCATATTAGCCTTTCGGAGCACATCTACGCTAAAGCATCAAGCATCTCAATATATTGTAGCCATAGCAACAAATCAATACTTATTATGGCGTTAAATATGTTATTTAGGTTTTCTAAAAACAAAAATATAAGCATAAAAAAACGACATGCTCTTTGCAAGCAGCATCGCAAGAATCCACTCAAGCCTTATGTGTTTGCACTTACAATCCGTACACCTTTTAAATTTTCCGTACAGTTAGCAAAAATTCCGCACACCTATTCTAACCACTTGTTTTTGTGTAAAAGAGTGAATTTTGTATAATCTGAGTAAAATGAAAAAGTACGAACTATTCAATATCATCTAAAGCTACATGTTTGGTATAACACCAATATTAAACTTATGTATTGGAAGTAAAACCTAATTATTTATGCTTCCTTTTAGCTAAACATTTTCTTTTTTTAGCTGGCTTTATAACATTACTTTCTGCCTCTTCTATGTTAAGCAGATACTCTTCTTTATTAATGTGTGGACTTTCTAAATCTGTTATGATATCTGCTTTTTCTTTAAATAACTTTATCCAATTATATTGCGGAAACGCCTCTATAATTCCTATTAACACATCGGAGGCACACATGATTTCGTACTGATCTGCATCCTTCAAAAACTCTAATGTTTCTTGATAATCCTTTGTTAGTATTTCTTTTAACTCAGTTAGCCCTACTAAATCAAAGTAATTTTGGTCATATAAAGATTGTCGAACTCTTAACATTTCTTGTATCTTTTGCTTTAACATAATAATTCCCTCTATTTGCATCCGAGATTCTTATTAGGTTTGAAATCCTAAAAAGTACTATCAGTTTTCACAAGTGATTAATATTTTAGAGAAGTTATTAAACTCATATTAAGTTCTATTGCTTGTGTTTCTTATGCTTTTTACTTACTTTATACCTAGTGCTTAATAGCCCTGATACATCTACATTTTTAATTATATGATTAACATCTATTCTTGGATTGGTCTCATCTCTTATATCTTTGTTTGCCGATATTAGATCTTCTAACCATTGTTGGTTAATTGCTTCCCCATGGTTTTTATCTTTTCGCTTTTGTGATGTTCACCCCAAAAGCGAACTTTACATTCGGTTGCTCCTTTTCCCCCTTCACACATTCGTGCGTGGGGGAGCCCCCGTTTTATCGCTGTAAGTTGTTTTGCGGCTTTGTTTGCCTTGGCAAAAGCCTACCACGCCCAAACTCCCGTCAAGAACCTTTCGCGGCATAAACCGCCGTTTAAATGCGTTTGAAACGATTGCCTAAAACGAAATAAAAATTTATGTTTTGAACCCGTAAAGGGCATATTAATTATTTTTGAAACTCCGAAAACAGACGATAAACACGAGAAAACACACTATTTAGCGCATTTTTAGCAAAAGAAAAAGCCAAACCCAAACTAAGTTGTTCGGATTTGGCTTTTAATGGCGGAGAGAGTGGGATTCGAACCCACGGAGCTATCACTAACTCACACGATTTCGAGTCGTGCGCATTCAACCGGACTCTGCCATCTCTCCATGTTTTCATTATACTACAATGTTTTTGATTAATTGTAAAATAAAATCGTTAAAACCACACTAATAGCGCATAAGCAACATGCAGTACTGCATCTAAAACACCAACATGTGTACCAAAGTTGCAAAATGATGACGCTATGATTAATTAACATTTATTTTTAAGTATGGTATAATTGAAAAACATTATATTCACGAGGTTTATATGAGGAAAATAGTTGCAGTCGTTGGAAATTCACTTGCTAATGAAAATTCAGTTAATTATAAATTAGCCTTTGAAATAGGTAAATTGCTTATTGACAATGGTTATAGATTGCAGTGTGGCGGATTAAATGGTGTTATGCTAGCTGCATGCAAAGGAGCGCATGCTTCAAAAAAGTATAGAGAAGGTGATGTAATTGGCATTTTACCAGGATTCGACTCCACTGTTCATAACCCTTACGTTGACATCCCTATTGCAACGGGACTCGACCTTTACAGAAATGTAATTGTAGCAAATGCTAATGCTGTTATAGCTGTAGGTGGCGGGAGTGGTACTCTTTCCGAAATTGCTAACGCCTGGGCTATGCATAAACTAATTGTAGGACTTACTCCTTCCGAAGGCTGGGGATCCAAACTCGCAGGAGCTCCTCTCGATTCGAGAATTAGATATAACGGCGGAAACGATGGGGTCGCTGAAGATAAAATATACGCTGCAGCCACGCCAGAAGAAGCTCTAAGTATTATTAATGATAAAATTGACTATTATATAAAATCATACTCGGGAATCACACCACATAACTAATATTATAAGCCCTATACTTAACATAAAGGAGCGCTTAACCATTGACAACACTCTATGCTATATGCGCGCTTTTATTTAAAATGTTGAAGTTCACATAATATTAATATATAATAATCTTACGTTTATTCAGTAACAAAAGCGTATGAGGTAAAGATGAGAAATCTATACGAACAGAAAAAAGTTGTTATACCTATAATATGGACATTTGTCATGGCCTTGATTGCAGGCTTGATTTTTATCGTTTTTTATCTAAACTATTTCATAATTGATGCCTCTATTTTCGGCTTTAAAGCCTATGACTTTCACGATGTCACCCGTACTTTTGAGTATGATGAAATCGATGAAGGCGAGTTCATGACTCATATCCCTGCAGGTAGTAAAATACTCGTTAAAAACTATGACGGAGAAAACGACCCACTAGTTAAAAACGATCTTTTTGCCTATTATGTTACCGAAAACACCGTCAACACCATTATCACTCAAGTTTTTATTGATAAAGTCGTTGATGAAGAAACAGGGATTGCAACATATTACTCTCATAACGTTGACGATATGGAAATTAACGAATACACCATAGACTCTGGGAAAATATTAGGTAAGCATGTTACATCTATCAAAGTACTTGGTACAATTTCTAAGTATCTAACCTCCTCTACTATTGTCGCAATTGCTTCATTTGCTGGAATTTCAATTTTCTTAATAGGGATTCCTATCCTGATTGCAATACTACAAGCTAGACGCAATAAATTAGGAAGCCCGTTTCCAGAAGGAGTTAATGTAGAAAGACTTTCCACTGAAAATTTATACATTTACGAAAGTTTAGCAGCATTTATTAGATCCTCAGGGATGAAACTTAAACCAGGTTTTGACTGCGATCTTGCGTATATAGGAAGATACCTATTCGGTATTTTACACTGCACAAATGGTCATATGTACTTTAATATTAATAAAAATTTCCAAAGATATGATAACCGTGTAGATCGCTCTGGCTATATTTGCATACCTCATGCAGCGAACCTTGAAAAAGCAAAACAACGCATTAATAGCATGTACCGCGCATACTTTTTAGATATAGCTCATAACGAACGAAATCGCGCTATGCAAGCTCAAAGCAAAGCAAGAAGACGTGGATAAATTATTCGCAGATATATAAGAGATTCAGTTTAAAAAAAGAGCTAAACCGCTCTTTTCCCAGCCTTTATTAACAAAAATAAGCCTATAGTTAGTCAAGCTCGTCTAACGAAAGCTCAAACCCTTTTATAAACTTTTCCATAAAATATTTAACTTCAGGCAGTTCAATCGCATCAACTTGTGCCTTATTACTTTTTTTAGCTTTTGTAAATTCTTTATTACCCGACTTTAGTTCTTCAATACATTTTACATAAGCAGCTATTTTATCTGCAGCCTTTACAAGCTCTGCTTCATATGAGTCTTTATCTACCGATATTACTTCTTCAAAAGCGTCTTTTAGTTCATCAGGTAGCATGGATATAATCTTATTATTCGCAACACTTTCTAAGCTTTTGTATGCCTCGTTTAATTCTTTATTGTAGTACTTTACTGGAGTCGGTAAATCGCCTGTTATAACCTCACTTGCATCGTGAAAGATTGCAATACTTACACATTTTCCAACATCAGCACTACCATTAAATATTTTATTATTAATTACGGCGAGGCCAAATGCAATTTGTGCAACTTGTTCGCTATGCTCCATGATATTTTCAGGGATTATGGAATGCATTAAGCTCCATCTTTGAATGAACTTCATTCGACTTAAATATGCATAAAAATTATAATTCATGACTCTATCCTTAAAAAGCTATAACCAGCATTCCTATTATATTTCTACTTCTACCTAGCCCATCTTAACAATAATTCTAAGTAATGTGTCCATAGCGGCATCTGCAATATCTGCAGTTTTATTTAAGTGCCTATAAACTTCTCTGTACTTAAATATTTTTCTGTGGTCTTCTTCTTCAAAGAGTTTAGCTAATATTTTTGTTGTCATATGCCCAACTTTATTTTCAAGCGACTTAACATATATTGCTTCATCTTGACAGATAGATTTATGTTTTTCCATGTGCGAAATAGCAAGCACCATGTGTTCTGTCATATCTAAAAGGGCACCCGTTAGTTCAATCATATTTTCATCAGGAGTTAAATTGAAAACACGAATTTCATCAACCGATGTTTTAGCATAATCTAATACTTCATCAAGCTCACTACTTAGTTTATAAAGGTCTTCTCTATCTATTGGAGTGATAAAAGTATTGTCTAATTCATCTGTTAAAATTCTTCTAGCCATATCTCCTTCTTCTTCGATCAAGATAACCTTTTTGCCCAGCTCATCGTCATGAGTAATACAGTACTCGTATAATGTTTTCATTCCTTTTGACACAATTTCTGTCTGTGTTAACAACATATCATAAAAGTTGTCTCTTTTTTTACTTCTAAATTTAAACATCTTTCTCTCCTTATTCAAAGCTGTTCGCTTAAAATTAATATGTGTGTTATTTCGTTATTATAGCGGTATGCCCATTATTGTAGCCATAAGAGCATAAAATCCAGCTCCAAATAATGCAGCTATCGGGAATGTGGTAACCCAGCCAGTCGCGACTTTTCTTGCTCTTGCCCATTTAACCGCATTCATTCTATCAGCTGTGCCTGCACCAATAATTGATGCTGTCATGGCTTGCCCAACCCCTAGCGCAATTCCTGCAGTGTTACTAACTGTTGATACAATACTTGCAGTCAATTGAGCGGTTACAGAGTGTATGGGACCAACATTAAATAATTTCTTTCCTGTTGTCATTATTATTTTTGTACCACCAGTCAAGATACCAATCATCATAGAGGACGCAATAATGATAACTACCCATGTCATAGTATTTCCTCCCATGTTGATTAAACCAATAGAGGAAGCAAGAAGCACTACGCCAAACGTTTTTTGCCAGTTATTAGAAGCAAAAGATCCCGACAGAAATATAAAGTTAATTCTTTGTACCCAGACTAAAATATTACCAACATGTCTGTTCGGACCTTTACTTGCTAGTTTTTTGATTATTTTTAGTAGAACAAATCCAAGTATAAACGCAACAAGTGGCGCAATGGCAACCATAGCAATTACATTTAAAATTACGTAGCCCTTCCAATTTACAGATAAAAAGCCCATGTTCACTATCCCTGCACCAATGATTCCACCAATTAGAGTATGGGTAATTGAGTTAGGAAGTTTTGCAAAGTAAGATATCATCGCCCAAAGAAGCGACCCCATTAGCCCTGAAAATAAAAATACAAACCCTTCCTTCCCAGTAGGTAGTGTCGTTATAAACAGTTGTGTCCCTAGTTTATTTGCAACCTCAAGTCCTACGCCCCCAGAAACCATTAGTGTTGTAACTAATGAAAAAATAGGCACAGTAAACTTAATAAGCGCGGTAAGCAAAAGTGCGGTTTTAGGCTTAGTTGCTCTGGTCACGATCGTAGTTGAAATTGCCAGAGAACCATCATTATAGCCCATATACATACTGTATATGACCACAAAAAACATTATAAATATTCCGTATCCACCCATAATTTAAGCCCTTACTGTCCTTAAATACCTATTCTAGTTTTTTCGCACATTTGTTTAAACATATAAATACTGTCAAAATATAATACTATAATAAGTGTTTTAAGTCAATACGCAAAACTGTCATAAAACGCATAAATTGCGCATTTTGCACCCCTAATTTGCTGTTTTAGTTTATGAATGCATTATATCCTAAACTCATTTTAATCCTCTCTACATTCTAGTTTTTTTGCAAAAAAATAGAGAGGCGAACCTCTCTATTTTGATAAGTAAACTATGCTTGGTTTTAACTAGCCACGACGCTCCCTATTCCTTTGAGCAATTATATATGCACGTTCATAAGGACTTAAGTTTGGATCATTATATACATCTGAATCATCGTAGTATTTCTTCTCTACTTTGTAATCGAACTCGTCATAGTCATAATCATATTCTTCGTCATCATCCTCATCATCAGCTTTAGTACCGTTGATGTTAATAACGCCTATTAGTACGCTGGTTGCTACAACAATAGCTCCCCATATTAATAACCAAATTCTAGTTGGGAATACGGAAATAACCGCAAACAATAAATTATTACTGTTTAGCCATGCGCTATTTTTATATCCTAACATACCTCTTGAAGTATTGCTTGGAGCTAAAACTAATGCTGTATTGTTTGGGTCTACCTCATCAATGTTAATAGCAATGTAAATAGGAGCACCTACAACGTTTTCATCAGCTACAATCTTTCTCAAAGTCCCTACTATACTTGGGCCTATTCCTTTAATGATTGGAGCGATTAAACCATACATGCCAGTTCCTTGTAACAGTTCACCTACTTTGATTTCCATAGGCTTTCCATCCATGTCTAAAACTGACCAGGTTACTCCACCTTCAGGATCTTCTCTTTCCTCAAGAGGATAGTAAGGATCGCCACCGTCTGGATCTTGTTTTATTATATTACCTTCTGAATCTTTAATAGTTACAGTGACTTCTTTCGGAATATAGTTATAGTCCATTAGGTATGGTAATTCCTTGTTAATATCTCTTTCATTGAAAAGCAAGTGAATTAGTACTGGAATTGTTAGTCTTGAACCGTCTGCTAGTCCAATCCAAGGACCTGTAGATGTGTATGATGCATAACCATTTTTATCAATGTTTGTAAAGTTTGTGTGAATTAAGGTCTTGATGCGCTCATTTTTATACCCTTCTTTCAAGTAAGTATCTAGTTCCACATCATTATCAAGATTTCCATTTTCATAGTTTAAAGTAATAAAGTCGCTTAGTAACTTACCATTAACTTCTGCTTGATCTTCAAAGTTTTCTCTAACATCATCAAATAGCAGAGTCCCAGATGTTGCATCATCTAAAATACCAGGTAAAACAATGTCGATAGCGAACCATAATCCTGATGTAAATATGAATGCCACTAGCACTAAAGCTATTAGACCATTTTTTGCAGTTTTTCTTGTTCCTGATTTTTTGTTTTTAACTTCGGTTACAATAAATGTAATTAAGTATGCTAGGAAAAACACCACTGCTAGTATTAAGCCTATGAAAACCCAAAATCCATAACTATTTCCTTCCTGTATTATCTTAATTGAAGAAAGAACAGTAAGCGCAATTAATGCAGGAAAACCAATGACAAATAAAAATATTTTAAGTACTGTTTTCATTTTATTTACCTCCTGCCTTCACTGTAAGTTTTTTGTATTTTTCATCAATGTATATAGTCATTGCATATGCAGCGAATATCATTAATGTACAAAATGCTGACCATTTAACAAGCCTGTCTCTTAGAGCAAATAATGGATAATATTTCTTTCCCATCTTCTCATTTGCATCAAACCAGTCTAATTCTTTTAATACTTCATGTCCGTTTGGTGCAGGCTCTCCAGAAGCATCCAATGTAATTAGACCTACTCTGGGATCTTCTCCTTCATCATCAACTAAAACTGACCCTACTTTTGCGCCATGTACTTTTGCATAGTAGTTTGCATATGCATATGCCTTTAGCCCCTCATCTTCTATAAAATAGAATACTGGATATGTGGTGGGGGATTGATATGAACTAAATCCTTCAAGTAATGAAAATATAAATGCTTCATCAATGGTAGTTTCGGTACTGCTTGGATCAACTAGTTGTCTTAATGTTCCACCGAGCCCCATTCCATTAACTAGTGTGATTAAATCTGCAAGTTTAAGATTTTCAGTTAAAAGCTCTGCAATGTTAATACCACCTAAATCAATGCCAAAAGTAGAAAGCATGCCTATCAAAGAAGCTACTTCATCGTTATCGCCTAATTCTCTGCCAAGCACACTCAAAACTGCATCTAACTTTGCAGGTGATAAGAAATATTTCTTAGCAGTTCCTTCATCTCCATATGCTAAATCATATTCTTGTGGAGAATCTATATATTCAAAACCTTCCATTGCAAATGTAGACTCAGGATCTCCATTTTTATATTTATTCCAATCAGAACCAGAATCAGCCTCCAGTGCAGTAATAGCATTTTTCAATGCCTGATTTATTGTTATAATAGGTTCAGGATCGTTCTTATGCTCTTCTTCAAAGGCATATTTATTCTCATAATAATCTCTTAAAATCTTTCTGGCTTGTTTGACACTGAAAACATATCCATCAGCATACATGCCGTTTGGGCTATACCA
>JGI24709J26583_10001665_pt1 | contig 18811 bp, 18 predicted proteins | sample BioPla2DNA1_FD_26583 | JGI IMG/M metagenome (IMG submission 26583) | reverse complement strand
AGCCTTACCAGCCTGACCAGCTTGTCCTGCTTGAGCGGCTTGCGACGCTTGTCCTGCTTGAGCGGCTTGCGACGCTTGTCCAGCTTGTCCTGCTTGAGATCCAGTGCCCCCAAGACTGGGAGGCAATTGCACATCTGTGCCAAAAATAATGCTGTGATATGTCTGGATATCGACAGCAACAGGCTGTCCATTGACATATCTGATGTTGTAGGAATTAGACCCCGTAGGCGTTTTAACGGTTACCCATTGCCCAGGAGTGACCTTGTATACCTGGTTACCTATCTTTACATTTATCTTGTCACTGATAGCAGCAGACAATGGTTCTTGGAAAATTCCAAGTGTAAAGGTAAGAGCCAGGAGGATTGAGACCACTCTAAGTGTTTTCTTTCTCATAGTAAAACTCCTTGTTGTTCTTACAGAAAACATTGATATGTATATTTGTACACATCATTACTATAATTGTAATGACCAGAAAAAAAAACGCAAGGGGGCAAAGAAGATTTTTTTCTATCCACAGATTACACAGATTTTTATTTGATAATTTGCAATGTTTAAAAATCCGCAGATTACGCAGATTTTCGCAGATATCAGAAACCAATGCTTAAAAACAACGGTTATTTATTATCTCAAAGCAATTATCACTTGCAGCAATTGAGTCTAAACAATTCAATTCGCCACCCGCCACACGTCACGATTTATAGGAGATATGGAGTGTGGAGTTTGTCCTTGCTACTTACTACTCCCTACGCCCTAATCCCTATCCCCTGATTCTCATCTGTCTATCGTGACGGCTATTTTTTCGTTTTCGCCTACCTTGAAAATATTTTTAAAAATTAAATAGGCAATGCTGGCAGCTGACTTTTTGTCAAAACCCAATTCAGCATTTATGACTTGATTTTCTCGGTTTTCAAAAGATCTAACATCCGTTATAGGGTTGCCATCCTCCATGCTTCTTATGACTTTCGCATATTGAGAAACAATAAGCTCTGCCTGCCTAGCTTCCGCTTCTGAAGAGAGCTGCTTCAAAGGAAAATCAAAAAAAAGACCTTGAGAAGAATTAAAAGCAAATTGAAGAAAATGAAGATTGTCAGAACTTTCAAAAAGAATAAACCATGAATCGCCACTCTGCATAAACAAGAGTTCCAGAGAAGTTTCTATTTGTCGTTTGAGCATAGGATTCTAATTCAATCATAAAATTCTTTTGCTATAAGAGCACATACCTTGGCATTCATTTTAACCAATTCAACATTTGTCTTCAAGCTTTCGCCATCGGTAATTTCATAAAGTTTTCCCAAAAGAAATGGCGTGGTTTTTCCGCCTTTGATACCTAGCTTTTCAGCCTCTGCTAAAGCTTCTTCAATTTTGTTTTCTATAAAATTTTTATCCAGCTCAAATATTTCCGGTACAGGATTTCCCAAAAGCATTCCGCTTCGGTACCCTAGATTTTGATGAGTTTTAAAAATATCTGCTGCTTCTTTAGGATTTTTACAATTCCAATCTACCTTACAGCCGCTATTTCGATAATAAAAAGCAGGCAAATAGTCGCTATTATACCCCAACACTGTAACTCCCATCGTCTCTAAATATTCCATAGTTAAAGGTATATCCAAAATTGCTTTGGGACCTGCAGAAACTACAAAAACCGGAGTTTTAGCCAATTCTTGCAAATCAGCAGAAATATCGAAAGACTGCCCTGCCCCTCTGTGAACTCCGCCAATACCACCCGTAGCGAAGAATTTAATACCAGCCAGATTTGCCGCTATCATAGTTGCTGAAACAGTCGTAGAAGCAGATTTTTTTAGCGCCAAAGCTACAGGAAGGTCTCTTCTCGAAGCTTTTACAACTGATTTGTCTTTCGCCAGAAACTCCAAATCTCTATCATCGAGACCCACCTTAATCTTACCTTCTATAACAGCGATAGTGGCAGGTATCGCACCATTTTCTCTGACAACCTCTTCAAGAGCTTTTGCTGTTTCAATGTTTTCAGGATAAGGCATTCCATGAGAAATTATAGTAGATTCAAGAGCCACTACAGGCTGATTCTTGTTTATAGCATTCTTGATTTCATCGGAAATAATCATAAAAACTCCCAACATATAAAATAAATTAAGGCTCGTCATTTCTGACGAGCTTTAATTATAGCATTTTTTAAAAAAAATTATTTAATTGCTGACCAGCCGCCGTCTATAGGCAAAGCTACTCCTGTTACATATGAGGATTCTTTGGCTGCCAAGAAAATAGCTCCAGAATTGAGTTCACCCTCTTTACCATAACGCTTGAGAGGAACAACTCCGTCCATATACTGCTGAAACTCATTAGTATTAAGGGTATCAGTAGTAAGTTCAGTTTCAAAATAACCTGGACAAATAACATTTACAGTGACTCCGTAAGGAGCAAGTTCAGCCGCAGCTGCACGAGTAAAATTGACCACGCCTGCTTTAGAAGCATGATAACCGGTATTGCTTTGGTTGGTGCCAAGAAGACCGTACATTGAAGCTATGTTGATAATTCTGCCATAACCTGCATCTTTCATAACTCTGCAGTAGGCTCTGGTCATCTTGAAAACCGAAGTAAGATCCAAGTTAATGGTGAAGTCCCAAGCTTCATTAGTCATTTCCCAAAGAGGACCATCTTTTGCGCCGCCAGCATTATTGATAAGAACATCAACTTTGCCATATTTCTTCATTATTGCATCCAAAGAATTTTGGATACTATCGTCTTTCGTTACGTCTAGCGCCACGGCCAAAGGATCTGTTCCCTTTGCTTTCAACTCTTCCGCCAAAGCCTGAAGTCTTTCTAACCTTCGAGCCATGAGCACTACATTTGCACCACGCTCTGCAAAAGCTTTTGCCATCTGAGCACCCAAACCGCTGGATGCACCTGTTATTGCTACTACTTGTCCTTTGAAATTAAACATGTTTGACGGACCCCTTTGTGAAAAACTTAACAAAGTTCTATCATTTTTTAGAGAAAATAGCAATAAGAAAGTCAATCCTTAATGTTGTAGTAACAAGATGAGTTAATACAATATTTTGAATGAAAGCATCTCCCGCCTAAGATTGCCACTGCCCATCTAGATGGCTCTTCAGGTTGTTCAAAATCTTTCAAAATTGCCTCAATAGCTTTTTTGTCTTTAAAAGATAACTCAACCTTGTCTGTAGCAAATTTTGAATCCGCACACCAATAAATATAAGCCACATCTTCCACCATGGTGACTGGAACAGTAAGCTTTTCTGAGTTTTTGCATTTATCGCAAAATAAAGCAAAAAACGCCCCGGAAGGCAAAAGCTTTCTGCCGAAGCAGCCGCAATATTTGCACTGATCCGAAGCGATTTTTATTTTAGCTTCTCTAGCAAGTTCGGGACAAGGGTCTTGAACGACCCCTATCCCGATAAATGTTTGCTTGTTGCCCAATTCAGGCTTAGCCAAGAATCAGCCGCCAAGAATTGAAATCAAAACGCCCGATGCAACAGCCGAACCTATAACACCTGAAACGTTTGGTCCCATAGCATGCATAAGCAGAAAGTTATTGGGATCTGACTCCAGACCCACGTTATTAGATACTCTAGCAGCCATAGGAACAGCTGAAATGCCTGCAGAACCAATAAGAGGATTTACACGTTTCTTTGGATCTTTGCAGAATATCGGTAAATTCATAATCTTGGCCATCAAAACACCTGCTGCAGAACCAGCCGAGAAAGCCAAAAGACCCAAGAATACTATAGCAACTGTTCTGGGAGTCAAAAATTGTGCTGCCGAAAGCTTAGAGCCTACAGCAAGTCCGAGCAATATAGTGACTATATTCATCATAGCGTTTTGAACAGTGTCTGAGAGCCTGTCTGTAACGGTGGATTCTTTTAAAAGATTGCCGAACATCAAGGCACCGACCAAGGAAGCTGACTCAGGAACCAAAATACCGCAAAGCAATGTAACCGCGATAGGAAACACTATCTTTTCTATCTTGGAAACGGGTCTAAGCTGCAGCATTTTGATCTTTTTATCTTCTTCGGTTGTCAGAGCTCTCATAATAGGAGGCTGTATAACAGGCACCAAAGCCATATAAGAATAAGCTGCAACTGCTATAGAAGGGACTAGATGAGGAGCTAATTTTTGAGCTGTATAAATAGCCGTAGGACCGTCAGCTCCGCCTATAATGGCAATTGAAGCACATTCTTTGAGAGTAAAGGTTATTCCAGGAATGAAGTCTGAAAGGAAAGCCGCTCCAACCAAGGTGCCAAATATACCAAACTGAGCCGCAGCACCAAGAAGTGCTGTTTTTGGATTGGCTATAAGCGGTCCAAAGTCAGTCATAGCTCCAATACCAATAAAGATCATAATAGGGAACAATGTGTTATGAACACCCAGTTCGCTTATAAGATGCAAAAATCCTGTTCCGCCTATATCAACCAAAGGAATGTTAGCCAAAAGGCCACCGAAACCTATGGGAATCAGCAAAAGAGGTTCAAAGCCTTTGGCAAGAGCTAAATAAAGGAGCACCAGACAAACCAGAATCATTGTGACTTGTCCCCAGCTCATATTCATGAAGCCAGAAGATTTCTGTATAAAAGACCAAAGACTGAAGTCGAGTTGAGCGGTAGCAGTAGCTAGTTCTCCAGCTACTTTGGCAGTAGCAGTAGCTATAGCCTCAGGTATTATCAATGTTGGTTCCATTTTATTCTCCCTTACTCAGTTAAGAACCATGACTTTGTCATCGGTTTTCAGCTGGGCACCCTTATCAACAAGAATTTCTTTAACTGTGCCTGAAGCAGAGGCTTTAACATCGCTTTCCATTTTCATAGCTTCCACAACAAAGAGCACATCACCTTCATTTACTTGGTCGCCCACTTTAACTTCCAGTCTGACAAGCGTGCCAGGCAGAGGTGAAATGACAGGAATGTCTCCGCCTGATGATTTAGCCGCTTTGTTAGATGCAGAACCTGCTTTGAGAGGAGCAACGGTGAAATCGAATGATTTACCATTAACAGTAGCTTTAGCTCCATCAAGATGGACATCATAAGCTTTACCGCCAAGCGTAACAGTATAGGCATCTGCTTTTTCCAAAGGTTTTACAGATTTAGCTGCTTCGTCAGAAAGCTTTCTGACACCGTAAGGTTTCTCACCTTTAAGGAAGTCAATTCCTTTGTCTTGGCAAGTAGCCACTATGAAAATATTTTCATCAGTAACCGGCAAGCCGTTATCTTTCAAAAGTTGAGTATTGTATTTAATGCCTTTTTTAGGATCAGCATCGTTGAGTTCAAGAACCGTTTTGGTTGTAGGCTCAAGACCAAGCTGCTCAGAAGCAAGTTTTACTATTTCCGCATCAGGAGCAACAGGTGTCTTACCAAAATAACCAAGAACCATTTTGCCGTAGCCAGGAGTAATTTTCTTCCAAGCACCGGACATTACATTGGCATAAGCCTGTTGGAAATAGAACTGAGAAACGGGAGTAACCGAAGTGCCAAAGCCGCCTTTTTTGACAACTTCACTCATAGCCGCTATAACTTCCGGTAACTTATCTAGTGTGCCGTTATCACGCATCATTTGTGTATTTGCTGTATAAGCTCCGCCTGGCAAAGGCGAGAATACTATTTCCGGTGTGACTTTTCTGGATTCAGGAGGCATGAAGTAATCTTTCATACATTCTTCGAATACCGCTTCAGCCTTGAGAATCTTGTTAATATCAACACCAAGATCATAGTCAGTGCCTTTAAGAGCGTGCCACATAGTAATGATATCAGGGTGGCAAGTTCCGCCTGAAACAGGACTCATAGCCAAGTCAAGACCTGTGGCTCCCGCATCAAGAGCAGCTTTATGGGAAACAACTGAACAACCGGCTGTTTCATGCGAGTGGAACACTATATGAACATCTTTGCCGACTCTTTCTCTGGCTGCTTTTATTGTATCAAAGACTTTTTTCGGCGATGAAGTTCCCGAAGCATCTTTGAAGCAAATCGAATCAAAGTGCAATCCTGAATCAAGAATCTGGTTAAGAATATTTATATAAAATTCAGGAGTATGAGCACCCTCGCATCCAGGAGGCAATTCCATCATGGTAATTGTGACTTCATGTTTAAGGCCGGCATTTACAATACACTGTCCGCTGTAAAGCAGATTGTTTATATCGTTGAGAGCATCAAAGTTGCGGATGGTTGTAATTCCGTGTTTTTTGAACATCTTCGCATGCAAATCAATAATATCGCTGCTCTGAGATTCAAGACCCACAACGTTTACACCTCTGGCTAAAGTTTGAAGCTGAATATCAGGGCCAACCGTTTTACGGAAAGTATCCATCATGTCGAAGGCATCTTCTTGGCAATAAAAATAAAGCGACTGGAAACGAGCTCCGCCGCCTGATTCGAAATGTGTTATGCCTGCTTCTACAGCTGCCTCTAGTGCCGGCAAAAAGTCTTTAGTCAGAACTCTTGCACCGTATACGGACTGAAATCCGTCACGGAATGAGGTATCCATGAATTTGATTCTTTTTTTAGCCATGTTAGTTTTTCTCCGTTAATGCTTTAACAATTGCAACTGCTGCTGCAACTTCTGCTTCATTGCCTGTTGCGGAACCAGAGGTTGTTGTCTTTGTTGTTTTGGTTACTGTTGCTTCTTCTGGGAACCATTTGTTAAGAAGAGGGAAAAGGCCGTAAATCATCCAGCACATGAGTGCCAAAAAAACGTAGACTACAAACATTCCGAGCAACATAATGATCATCGAATCTCCAAAGATCATAGTGTACTCCTTTTGCCACATATTCACTCAGTAAATAAAAAGTAAAGCCTCAATTATTAAATCCCGCAGGATTATAACAGTTGAGGCTAAAAAATTCAAGATAAGCAAGATAAGATAGTATCGGAATTTAGATAAGAATTAGAATTATTCAGCTAATGATAGCATCTCACTCATTGCCAAAAACATAATCAATACTGGGAAAACTGTCAGGAACTTCTTCTCCTACCATGCCCACAAGCAAATATTCGTCCCAAACAGGGTCATAGACAAAGTTATCAAGCAATCTGAAGTTTTCAATTTGTCCTGAAGACTTCACGTGAGTCCGTGGTCCCGTACAATGCATTTCAGCAGTGCCTATACTGATTTTGTCATAGCCTGATTGTCCGATAGGAACATCCTTTTTTATTATCTCTTTGACCTTTTGTTCCAAGTCTTTGATCTTAATATCCGGTTTATCTTCAAATTTTATTACAAAACCATGCTTCACGTCTGAGTGCAGAACCTGGCGTTTATAACCATAATCAGTATTGAGAAGCAAACTGGTTATATCTTCTGCCGAGTGAGCCATTATTCTGTATTTGGAAGTTTTTTCACAGTATTTTTTCAATGCTGTGGGAAAAGGACCAAACATAGTCGGACGGGTGACTATCAACTCTTCACCTATAGCAAATAGAAGCTGCGCATTAAAGCCCAAGTGATCATAGATCAAATCGAAGTGTTCCATAATCACCCGTCTGCCATCGCCAATAACCTTATTTACGGCTTCGACAATTTCGAATGGCTGGTGAAATGCAAGCTCATAGCGAATATCCAAGTGGAAAGTATGAGGCGCGAAATAGTCTTCCGGCTCAAATTTGTAAATACGAGCTTCAGGCATATTCACGCCGTTATCGTCGTTGGTAAGCTCAAGTCCCGGGAAAAGAGCTTTGATCAAGGTAGATTTCCCGGCACCTTCGCCGCCAACTATTCCTATTATGAGATCGCTGGGCAGAAGATAACGCTGAGCCATAGTGCGACCCAGCATGTACATTCTCTGTCTCCCTCTCGGAGCGTAATACATCGAATAGATGAGAGTTTCCGACCAGTAGGAAGCATCCCTTGAAAAAGATCTTCTGAAGTTTCCCATATCAGAACTTTATGTTAAACAAAGGAGCATGCTGTTGAGCTCCGTAGATGTCCGTCTCTCCAAGAGCGCCTGAAGACATAGGACGTTTAATAGTGATTTTGACAGCGTGAGCCGGCTCAAACCAAATTATCCCCAAGATATCTTCGACAGGAATTTTATAAAGTTCTGCGAACATCTCTTTATTTATGATTTTCTTGTCTTTGAACATCTTGAAATCTTCATGAGTCTTGAACATTATGTCAAAGGTCAGCTCGTAGGGACCGGAGTTTTTAGATCTTATAACTTTAGCTACTTCAATTATATTCCTCATTTGTTTTCTCCTTTTCAGACCAATTCACCGTCTTTGAAGGTTTCGATTTTGTAATTGAAAATGGATTTTTCGGAATCTATTTCCATAATGTGATAAACCGCAAATTCGAAAACTTTTCCAACAGTGATATCTGAAGGCGAGAATGGGAAGGCCAAATTACCTGCTGTAGAAACTCTGCCCTCATATCCATAATGCAGCATTGTAGATCTTGCAAGGCTGCAAAGCGAGTTTGCCTTGTCTTGGGTAGGAGCAACAGCTTCTATTACTACACAAAGTTCATGAGAAGTTATTTCCTTAACAGGTTCCAGAGCACCCATTACTCCATTTTTGCCATAAACATGGAATATAAGACCATCTGCAAGATAAGGATCGTTGGATATAAGATTTACCCTTTGTTTGACCTGTTCCAGAACCTTGTCAATTTTAGAGATCATTATGGGGTCTTTTGTACCAGCAATGCTAATAGTTCTATAGCCTATAAGTTTTGCCCCTTCAAGTTTCACCGTATATTTCTTAGCAGGAACAAACTTGCTGCCCTTCACCTCAACCCTGCCGTTGCCTATATCTTTGAAAGAACAGGCTGTCAGGTCTATTTCACCGCCAGGACCTGGCAAATGATAAGGATCCGATTTTTCATAGAGGGTATGAGCCGCTGCTGATTCAGTCGTAAAAACTCTGTCATCAGAAAGAGCTTCAAGTATAAATGAATCTTTTGTCAGAGTGCCCATAGCACAATCAGCGCCTGAACCTGGAGTAGCAGCTATAGCCGCACATTCAAGAATTTTTCCCATGTGCAAGGCCAATCCGGGATCAAAGCCTTTCATTATAGGCAAAGCTGCGAAGCATGCAGGGTCATAGGCTCTTCCAGCCAGAACGACATCGCATCCTGCTTTCAAGGCCTCTTGCATAGTAGCTACGCCTATTTGGGCAACTATTTCGGTTGCATCATCAATATCTTGCTCAGTAAGTTCAGGAACATAGGTTAAAGGTGCAATCTTCCCGTCTTTCAAAGCTTTTTTCACTGTATCTTTGCTTACAACGGAAGAAATTGTGCCAACTTTGAAAGAAAGCTTATTTTCAGCTGCAATTTCTTTGAGAATCTCATAACACCATTTAAAGTGTTCTGTTCCGCCTGAACCGCCAGCAGTTCCAACTACAACTGGAATTTTATTTTTAACCCCGGCAACAACCATACGACTCAAATCCTGCTTAACAAAAGCACGATCTGTAAAGGATTTTCCAGCTCCGAGATAATAGGGGCCGGGGTCAGTTGACCCCGCATCCACAGCTATTAAGTGCGGCTTTTTCTCCACACCTCTTTTAAAAGAGGCATCGGGGAATCCATATCCAAGAATCGCCGTAGGCGAAAGGACTCTGAATTCATTATTTCCGCTCATATTATTTTTCTTCTCCATGTTTCATTTCAAGTATAGCGACTGTTCGCTGCATTTCGTTATTAACAATAGTAAAAGCTTCGTCAAAGCCCATACCCGGTTTTGCCAAGAATCTGCAAGCTTGAGCTGCTATCGCAATCTGTACACACATTTTAGTAGAGTTGTCAGTTTCGTTGCATGTTCCACCCTGATAGGCCTCAACGCCTTTTTCTTTGCAATAAACAACTGAATCTATAATATTCTGAATTCCTCCAAGGTCAGGAGTCTTAATTTGAATCATGTGGCAAGCACCCGCATCAGCAAACTCTTTGATATCTTCTTTTGTGTTGCACCATTCGTCAGCGACGATCTTGGCACCTGAACCCATAGCATCAAGATGTTCTTTAACGGCCTTCATAACCTTGATCTGGTCTTTTTTATTGCCGACATCAACTGGACCTTCTATATATACCTCATAGTCGCCTGCGACCTTAGCAATTTTAGTAATATATTCAGCTACTTTCTGAGGATCATTGTTGAATATCTGTCCAATGGTTCCATAAACGTCAAAATGCAAAACGGGTTTATAATCAACTCTTTGTCTGAGATCGGCTATTCTGCGCACAAGCCATTTAACATAGTCAAGCATATGCTCGCCGTCTTTGCCGAGCTTCTCAACGCTGTTGTAAAGGGCATGAGGCAAAGCGTCAACTTCTTTGAGAATCATTTTGTCTGCATTGTCATATCTGTCATCGCCAGTCTGTCCAAATATAGGAACTGCTTTAGGAATTATAGGAAGACCGTATTCTTCGCAAAGAACTTCGCAAGGAAGCTTGAATTGCTGTTTTGCTCTGGCATCAAGAAGAGCCATAGAAAGACCATATTGGATTGCCTTATGAAGAGGCTTGCCATCAACTCTTATGGCACAGAATTTTTCTGTCATTTCTCTGAATGGAGCAATTTCCATACCTTCGAGTTTAGGTTTAAGATGCTCATTCATAAAGGGAATAAAGTCATCAGCCAAGAACAATGGATCGCGTCCGCCAGCACCTGAATACTGAACTGCCGCACAGTCGCCTGTGGCTATCTGGCCATCTTCGAGCAAGAAAACTACGGAAATGCTCTGACCTGCTTGTCTGATCTGTGTAAAACCGGGAGTCTGAGGCTCTCCGACATAGACAAAACCGTCGTGCAAAGCACCAGATTTAATCGCTTTCTGGTCATCAAAATAAAATCCGCTGCTGCCCTTTGTGAAAACTACTTTTTTAATTTTCATTTTGTTCTACCTATTAACCTTCCTTTGCTAATTGCATAAATATCATCGGTAACCATTTGGAAACTGACTTTTCTACGTTCATAATTGGCTCTCTCTTCCAGCCTTGCTTTGTGATATTCCATAACTTCGTCGCTAAGAGCCAATGAGCCTTTATTGTATATGCGGATCAAACCTTCATTATCGCGCATAGGCAATATTTTACCATTGTTATAAATTGAAGGCGCGAAAGGCACGTCAAGAGTGCCCGCCTCAAATGCTGCCACAGTACCCTTTTCTATGTCGCCGTCACCCAGTTCGTAAATCTTATCCATCAAGTCGGATATTTCGCGTTTGAGCAAGTCAAACTCTTCCTGGTATCTGCCGCCGAGAAGTATATTTTGTCCCTGTAAGAGATTAGCAACCTGTTTGGAACACTTGATACCTTGAGCATTTGCTTCCTTAGTGGGAATGCCTCTTGCTTCGTGAGGTGTTTTAACAATAATTTTGTCAGCGCCTGCCATAACGCCTGCCGCCGTGCCCCATGAGATAACCGCAAAAGCTTTTGCTTCATCTGCTGGGAATCCACCCATCCATTGGTGGAAAACCGTTGTTAATTCATAATCTTCGAAGCCTTCTTTTTTGAAATAATAGTTAGCAACTTCTTTCAATGCTTTGAGAGCTACTACGTCCTGTAAAAGATTTCCGCCTTGCCCGTATCCGAGTGTCAAGGATTTAACACCTTGTCTCAATGCCAATATGCCTTCGATTATTCCAACAACGTGGCTTATGCAAGGAGGAACCAAGGTGCCCGTCAAAGGACCGAAAGGTTCCCTGTTAATTGAAATACCGCGTTCTTCATAAGCTCCCACAAGTCTGTCAACATACTTCCAGTCGTCAATTGATTTTTGTATGGGAACTTTTTTAGCATAAGGCACGTTATAAGATATGCCGCCGCCCTCAAAGCTTGTAAAACCGCCCGCCAAAGAAATTTCGGCCAAAAGCCTGGCATCTGGCGTGCCATGTCTTATTTGAACAGGGACCTTAAGAGATTCAGTTACGATTCTGCATCCCTTTACTCCATGATTTACTGCAGGGAATCCGTTTAAAAGAGATGTTTTGGCCGCCAGCGATTTTTCGACTCCATCTGCTGCATTTTCATATTTATTCAGCCTTGTATAAGCGTCAATAGTTGTCGGGAGCAAATCAGCCTCGCCTTCGCTCTCCAGATATTGTAAAAGCTCAATATGGTCTTTTATAAGCGCTACACCTGCACGAGGCTGCAACAAAGTCACGCCATTCTTATGGGCTTTCCACAGGACTTTAGCGAAGTTTTTATTTTCCGGAATAGCTTTTTGGTATTCAACCGCCTCATCAAAATCTACTTCAGCCCCTGTAGGCCAAGTTTGAAGCACTTCATTGCGAATTTTATTGAATTCCTGTTCAGAAAGTTTATAATCACCCATTCCCAACACTCCTTAGTCCTTGATTTTGATTTGATTTAAAAGTTCAATAGCCAACTTTGCTGATTGTTTCGGATATTTTTCCGCCAAATTGCCAACCAGGGGCAATATATATTGGGTATCAGCATAATAAAGATAGTCAGTCGGAACAAGACTTATGGCATCAGACTTATCTTCATATTGAGGCACTGCAAGAGCTTTATTTTCTCTTCCCAGTGAAGCCAAATAGCCGCCTGTTCCTATAATTTTGTTTATTTTTCGCAAATCCTTGCCTGTCTGCACCCATACTCTGCCATTAGCCGTATAAGCTTGCTTCATGGTTCCCGCATGTCTGGTTACAGCATGCCTGGCACAAATACCTCCCAAGTGAAAGTCAAAGGCTTTTTCTTCCGGCAAATCAGGCAAATAGCTAGTGTCAGCCGCCACTTTTTCAGTGTATTCATGCATAGCAAGAGCTTCATCTTCACTCAGAGTTTCCGAGTTAACAAGTTCCTCTCGGCCTATCTCAAAAGAAGATACCGCAGTTACTCTCATGCCCAAATCTCCCTCTACAGTTCTCTTTAGCTTGGGTTCAGCCACTCCCTTAAGCATAGAGTCGGAAGAATCGGGATCAAAAGATTCACAAAACGAATAAAAATCGGTTGTAGCACCGCCTATATCCAGCATACCGAAAGAATCCCAACCAGGCACATTCTCTCCAATAGCTTTAGCAAGGTTATAAACAGCCAGAGGTGTCGGCAAAGGACGGCTATCAAATTTATTGACTAACTCTTTAAGACCTCTGCCTGCTACTATCTGCTCCAAAAAAATCTCTCTTATAGCAGTTCTAACTGGTTCTATGTTAAGCTCGCCAAACTCAGGCATAACATTCTCTGTAATCACAAGCTTTTTGTCTTCGAGAATTTCTTCTATTTCTTCATCAACAGTAGAGTTGCCAGCATAAATTATAGTGCCTGAAAAAGAAGAGGCAGCGAGTTTTTCAGCATTTGCCTGAACATAAAATTCATTTCCGCCATCTGTTCCGCCGCAAAGCAAGAGGATGTCCAAATCTGCAGATTCAATTTCCCTGATATGCTTTCTGGCAAGTTTATATGGATAGGAAAAATATACTTTGGCTCCCGCTGAAAAAGCCGCAAGCCTGCCAATATGCAGTGACATGTCAGGCACCAAGCCAACAACGGCCATCTTGAGACCGCCTTTTGCAGAGGAAGAGAAAAAAACAGGAAGCTCGTCATGATCATAATCGGGACGTTTCCAGTCTTGCGAAGGAACCAGTTTCTTTGCCACGGAATAAAAACCGTCAGGCAAATGCTCTACAGTTGTTGGAGAGAGTTGTCTGTCGAGAAGCTCCAACTTGCCGTCTTTTAATGCGAAAAGAGCACCCTTCGTGTAAGTAGAGCCAATATCTACGCAAATAAGCTGTTGCGAGTCAGTCTTTGTTTTCACGTTCTTGTCGTCTTTTGCGAATATCTTGTCTTAAAAGCTCTGCCATATCCTCTAGCGGAAACTCCGGACTGAAAACTCGGTTGTACCCCATTTTTTTAAATTTCTCTTCTACAAGGGAATAATCAGTCTTCCCTACTACCAAGTTACCGCCTACATAGAGAATGATATCGTCCAAGCCCTGCTCAATACATTTTTCACGCAATCCGGCACAGTCAATTTCACCGTGACCGTACAATGATGAAACAAGGATTGCTTCCGCACCAGTTTCTATAGCGGCTGCAATATATTCTTCTTGGGAAACCATAACCCCTAGATTTACGACCTTGAATCCCTGTTCCGTAAAAAAGACGTTGAGTATCGTATTGCCTACTGAGTGACAATCGGAACCTATAACGCCCAACACTACTGTCATTGGCTTCGACATATTTCTTTCCTCACCCTATTATGTACATTCTTTTTTTAATTCCAAAAAACATGGATATTCTAATCAGCTTTATAATAACAGATAGAATAAAATAATCAAGAAATTAACTTATTCTTTCAAGCTTCCCGCAGTCATTCCATTTATTATTTGTTTCTGAAAAAACCAGAAAATCAAAACAAGCGGTAAGGAACTCACTCCAGATGCTGCCATAAGAATACCCCAATCTGTTGCATAAGCCCCTTGAGAAAAATAAGAAAGAGCTACAGGCAAAGTCCTGGCTTTAGAGGTTTCAGTAAGAATAAGAGGAAAAATAAAGGAATTCCATGTAGTTATAACAGTATTTATGGCCACAATGGCTAATGCAGGTCTTGTCAAAGGAAAAACCACATGCCTTAATATTGCAAACTCCCCTGCCCCATCTACTCTAGCGGTATGTTCTAAATCCTCGGGCAAAGCATCTATATATCTTTTCAGGAAAAAAACATTAAATCCGTTTAGCGCGAAAGGAATTATAAGAGCAAAAAGAGTGTCATAAATATTGGTTTTAACAGCAATATTGAGTATAGGAAACAGCATTATATGATAAGGCAAAACTAAGGACAGCAAGACGGTTGCATACAAAAGTTTTTTAAAAGGAAACTCATATCTGGAAAACGCATAAGCGACTGGAACAGAAAAGAATATATTCGCAAACAAAACTGCGACCAGAACTATAAGACTATTCAAAAAGTAATGCCCAAACTTCGCTCCCGTAAGAACAGTTTCATAATTAAACAGCGTCGGAGAATAGTTAAAAAGACTAGCCTGATCAAATCTCAAAAAAGATCGGAGAAGCATATAAAGAAAAGGAGAAAGATATAAAAAAGCTAAAATAGGCATTAATATAAAATAAAGACTCTTTGAGCGAAAATGCTTCTTCACAACAAAGCTTCCTTTTTTCTTAAAAGCCTGCTCTGTAAATAAGCAAGAGCCATAAGAGTCACGGCTACTACATAACCTATTGCAGAGGCATACCCCATGTTGTGATATCTGAAGCCTACTTGATAGAGATAATGAACAATAGTATTGGTATTGCCAAGAGGGCCTCCTCCCGTCAAAGTGAAAATTTCTGAAAATACTTGCCAACTTCTGATTGAGTTCATAATAAGTATCAAAACTGTCATTGGCATTATAGACGGCAAAGTAATCCATCTAAGCTTTTGCCATTCGCCTGCCCCGTCCAACTCCGCAGACTCATAAAGTTCTTGGGGAACTGAAGTAAAAGCCGCCAAAAATAATATTGAGTAATAACCTGTATAAGTCCAAATGTTCATCAACATAATTGCAGGGAGAGCCAATTTGGCTTCTACAAGCCAAGCACGAGCTTCAATTCCGAAAATAGACAAAAGAGCGTTAAAGAGTCCAAATGGAGAATAAAAAGCTTTAAAAATAGTCGCTACCACAACAATTGAAATAACTGAAGGAAAGAAAAATACAGACTTAAAAAAGGACGCAGCCGATTTCAAACGCGACAACATAAAGGCCAGAACCAGAGCCAAAAGTGTCGTTGCAGGGACAGTCCCCCCCACAAAAACAACAGTGTTAAAAAGAGCTTGCAGAAACTCACGATCTTTCAGCAGGGAGAAGTAATTTGAAAAACCGGTAAACGAGAGAAGATCAGGCATAAATATGTCATATTTATAAAAACTCATTAAAAATGAAAAGACTGCCGGATAAAACCAAAAAACAGCAAAAATGATCAACCAAGGAGATAAAAAAATCATAGTATGAAGCGGATAGAGAATTCTGTTTTTTTTCTGAAGTTTACCGATTCCCAAATAATGAGGTCGGTTTTTAATAATAAAATAAAGCAACAAAGCGTTAATAATCAGAAAAATAACAATTATAGAAAGCAGCGCCACTTCGGATGAAGTCCTTAAGGCAGTCTCCTTGTCGCCAATAGATAGCGGCTGAGCTTTAGAAGGATTAAGAAGAGCTCCTGCCGCATGTTCCGCAGCAAAAAGCTCTTGATGAAGTTCTTCACCGTACATTACTCGTTCGACAGTTTTATTCAGTATCCTCTCCAACTCTACCCATTCAGATACTATGGGAGGATGAACAGCGGTTTCCATTTGTTTGAGAAAAACATTAAGCTTTGGTTCTTCTCTGAAAACAGGCATGTTCAAAATAGCTTTATCGGCAGGAAAATTAAGCCAAGCTTCCTCTGTAATCGGCATGCTGTTGGCAATTTGTGTCATATGATGCACAAATTCGACCGCCAACTCTGGATGTTTTGAGGTTTTAAAAACAGTCAAAACTTCGCCGCCCAGAAAAGAAGCATTATAGCCTTTATCGTGCGAAGGCTTAGGAATCAAGGCGACATCATAATTCAGGTTTGGAGCCTCTTTTGGATATCTTGAAAAATTCCATGAACCTGAAATATTTAGAGCGAGCTTCCCCCTTTTAAAAAGCTCGTCTAAAAAATCTTGTTTTTCTGAATAGGAATATTTCTGAAGCTCTTTATAAAAATCTAATGCTTCAGCTGTTTCTTTGCTGTTAAAAACAAAAGAGTTCTCTTCGTCAAGAATCTCTCCGCCGTTACCCCACACAAAAGGCATAAACTTTTTGTAAAGCACATGAGGTTCACCCGCGTTCATTCCGAAACCAAAAATGCCCTTGCGAGGTTCATTGGTTTTTTGGGCCGCATACAGTAGCTCTTGCCAAGTCTCAGGCGGCGAATAAATACCTGCTTTTTCCAAAAGATCTTTATTATAAAACAAGACTCTTGTGCTTACAAGCCAAGGCATGCCATAAAGGGTATCATCCCAAGTGACGGCCTCACTCATAAAATATTTGTCGCTGATATCAGCAGAACCCAAGGGGTACAAAACCCCGGCATTCATGAATTTACCCATCCAGGTAGAGCCCATTTCACAGATATCGGGCTCCTTGCCATTCGCCATGGAAACCAAAATTTTATCCAAGGCGCTGCCCCAACTGACCTGCTCGTTTTTTATTTTAACGCCAGGATGCTCGGCCTCAAATCTTTCTATTGCTGGCAGAATCAGCTTAGGATCCCAATAATTCCAAAAAACCAACTCAATAGTTTCCGCAAAGAGAAACCGAGGGAGAAAAAATGCTATGAATATGAGCGCAGAGAATATTCTGCACCATCTAAATGGTATCTTATTTTTTTTATCCACAGATTGTAAAAAAGGTGATTAGCGGCGAGTGGACTACAGACAGTGCTGTACAGCAAGGAAACAATGATATATTGTCTTGTGCAATTGGCACTGTATTTCACAAAACTTTCACTTGAAACACAGTGCCAGTTTGCTTCTATTTAAACATTGAACCGAAGCCAGCCGCCATTTTTCTGGCAAGCTCAGCAATAATTGCATCTTTCTTTCTCAAGAATGTAGGAACTGCGGACTTCGGCACTTTCGGCAAATCAGCTATCTTCGTTACTAACTCTCTCAATGAAAGCGATGTATCGATCATAGCTACTGGAATATCCAAAAAACTCATTTTCTCAAACTTTACTGTAGCAAAGCGAAAATCAAGTTCGTCAAAATCAACATCAAATTGCTCTTTTATTGGTTTATCAATATTGAAGGGCTCGTCTTTCATGCTTTCAGACTCTATAGTCTGCAAGAAATCTTCCAATAAAGTATCTATTCGGGCAGTCATAAAGGCTCCTTAGGAATTATTAAGTCTCTCAAAGAAAAGAAAGTTTTAACAAAATAAAAAGTTATGAGTTTTTAAAGTTCATAAGGTGTAAGGGACTCGTAACCGCTTTCCGTAATAACAAAAGTTTGTTCATATTGAGCGGAAAGAGATCCATCAACAGTCACCGCTGTCCAATCATCATCCAGCACTCTGGAATGCGGCAAACCAAGGTTCAGCATTGGCTCTACTGTAAAAACCATTCCTGGAACAAGCTTGATTCCTGTGCCCTTTTTCCCATAATGAGGAACATTTGGCGACTCATGGAAATTCTTACCTATGCCATGGCCAACATATTCTCTAACCACGGAGCAACCTTCACCCTCAGCATAATCCTGAATAACAGCTCCTATATCACCTATACGATTTCCTGGTTTTAAAACAGCACAGGCTTTTTTGAGGGAATTGCGCGCCACTTCCATAAGTCTTAGAGCCTCGGGAGAACAATCACCCACAGGAAAAGTCATGTTTGCGTCAGCATAATAACCATTCAATATAGAGGTTACGTCAACATTTATTATATCGCCGTCTTTCAAGATCTGCTCCGATGAAGGTATACCGTGACATATAACATCATTGACTGATGTACAGACACTTTTAGGAAAGCCGTTATAGTTCAGCGGAGCAGGTATAGCTCCATTTTGCAGTGTATATTCATGAACAACTTTATTGATATCTTCAGTTGTTATACCAGGCTTGATCATGTCGCGAGCTTTAAAAAGCGTATCAACAACAAGCTTGCCAGCAACACGCATGGCTGCAATATCTTGAGGTGTTTTCAGATATATCTGATAGCGTCTTAGGTATTCATCACTTAGCCTTCGTTCAGAAGGAGCTAAATTTTTATGCATACAACATTTTTTAAACTTGAGACCGCTACCGCAAGGGCAAGAATCGTTTCTTCCTACCCCTTCATAAAGAGTCATTCTTTTTCTCCGTCAATATTTAATTTTGCGGTATTGTATCACTTTTAACCTTAGAA
>JGI24709J26583_10001663_pt1 | contig 18827 bp, 18 predicted proteins | sample BioPla2DNA1_FD_26583 | JGI IMG/M metagenome (IMG submission 26583) | reverse complement strand
CCGTTTTTTGCTTTATTTATATCTTCTTTCCAGTTATCCCAACTAAAAATTTCATCGAATTTTTTATTTTCCGCTCTTTCTAACAATACATTTTCAAGAGTTATCAATTCCTGCTTTTTGTTTAATTTTTGCATTGCTTGCTGAGGAAGAGTTCCTTTTTTCAACAATTTTAAAAATTTATTACAACTTGATTGATCTTTTGCCGTATACACATTGGCATTCAAGCGTACATCGTATAAATAATTGTTCTGAATAGTGGCATAAAACTCCTTTAAGCCTATCGTATCTTGTTCTGCTTTTCTCCACACTTTTTGCTCGTTTAATTCATACAATAAAACTCCTTCTTTGTATTCTTTCATCAAATTGGCAAACTCAGGATGTTTTGTTTCAAGTTGTGAATCTTCGTAATCAATAACCGTTTGTTGAACAAAATCTTTGTAGAAATAGGTTATTATTTCGCTAAGTTCTATATTGATTTCATATTGATTTTGTTCAAGGTATTGCGCAAAATCTTTTTGTGTATATATCTTATCGGCTATTTTAAATAAAGGTTTTTCCCATTGTGCTACCGATTTTGCTTCCCATTTACCTTCAAAAATCGAAGAATCAATCTTGTAAAATGCCTCTAATGCAGGAAATTTATTTTTTTCTTTGTATTCTTTAAAACCGTATTCTTTTTTCAATTTATTAGCAAAAGCTTCTTTGCTTTTATTCGATCGAGTGTCTTTCATAATTCTATTTCTAACAATAGCTCTCGTCTCAGCATTTATCTCGATAGGAATTCTTTTGGTTAATTTTACAATATGAAATCCATATATTGTTTCAAACGGCTCACTAACTTCATTCAATTTCAGATTATACATGTGTTGAATAAAATCTCCGATATAATCATTTACCGCAAAAAGAGGTAATTCTCCTTTACGCGAAACAATTCCTTTATCAGTACAATACATTTCTACTGCTTTGGTAAAATCCATTCCTTCTTTCACTGCCTTATAAGCTTCTTGTGCTTTATTTTTAGTTTCAATCGAATCCTCCTTGCTTGCATTAGCGGGATAAGATATTAAAATTTGTGAAATCGCACATCTTCCAAGAGCGGGCTTTTTATCTTGTAAGTAAAGAATATGATAGCCGAATTCCGTTCTAATAGGCATAGATATTTCACCTACTTTTAAATTATACGCTCCCGATTCAAAAGAATAAATCATATTAAACACACTAAAATAGCCTAAGTCGCCTTTATTTCCTCTTTGTCTGACAACACCTTCCGAAGTTTTAAAATCTCTTGCCGATGGGTCGTCCGATTCTTTTTCGGCTACGGCATTAAAGGGTTCTCCATCTAAAATACGCTTACGTAATTGCATGATTTCTTTATATGCTTTAAGCGTATCTTCCGGTTTAGCTTCCAACGATAATTTTTTCATAATATGACTTACCCTTAAATCCCACTGCATACGCTGCATTGCCTCGTCAAGTAGCTTGTCATCAACTTCTTTATCGGTTAAATAACCCTTAGCGGCTTGCGTGCGATAACCTTCCAATTCTTTTTGCAGTTTTTCTATGGTATCCAAACGCAGTTCCAATGCTTCGGCATAACGTAATCGGAAATTGATATACAAATCAATGTATTCGAGTAAGTCTTTTTCCGTTGATTTACTTAAATCATTATTTTTAATATACGTGTTTTTAAATTCGGATAAACTTACATTTTCCTTTCCTATTTTCAACACTATTGCATTGTCTTGTGCTATCACATGATAAAATGACAATACAAAAATTAAACTTATGATACTTGCTATTCTTCTCATTTTCTTATATTTAATTTTATTATTATCTCGTATAGTTAGGAGCTTCTTGCGTTATAGTAACGTCATGAGGGTGATTTTCTTGTATGCCTGCCGATGTTACTTTAATAAAACGTGCTTTTTTCAAGGCTTCGATGTTAGAAGAACCCGTATAACCCATTCCTGCACGCAAACCTCCTATCATTTGATGTATTACTTCCGATAACATTCCTTTAAAAGGCACTCTTCCTACGATACCTTCAGGAACTAATTTTGCAATATCGCTTTCAAAATCTTGAAAATATCTGTCTTTAGAGCCTTTTTGCATCGCTTCTAAAGAACCCATTCCTCTATAGGTTTTGTATTTTCTTCCTTCATATATAATCGTTTCTCCCGGCGACTCTTCTACTCCGGCAAATAAAGAACCTGCCATAATGGTTGAAGCTCCTGCCGCTAATGCTTTGATAATATCGCCCGTATAGCGAATACCACCATCGGCAATGATAGGAATTTCCGTACCTTTTAAAGCTTTAGCGACAGCATAAATAGCCGCTAATTGAGGTACGCCGACTCCGGCAATAATACGTGTGGTGCATATAGAACCCGGACCTATGCCTACTTTGACTGCATCGACACCTATTTTAGCCAAAGCAATGGCTGCCTCAGGTGTAGCAATATTTCCTACTACCATTTGTAAATCAGGATATTTTTGCTTGATTAGTTTAGCTATTTGTATTACTCCTTTCGAATGACCGTGTGCCGTGTCGACAACTATGGCATCTACACCTACTTTTTTCAGTTCATCTACTCTTTCCATCGTGTCGGCTGCCGTACCCACCGCAGCTGCCACACGCAAACGACCTCTGCTATCTTTACAAGCATTGGGACGAGCTTTGATTTTAATAATGTCTTTGTAAGTAATCAAGCCTATCACTCTGTTTTTATTGTCTACTACCGGCAATTTTTCAATTTTATACTGCTGTAAAATGTCGGCAGCTTTCTCGAAATCAGTAAATTCAGTAATGGTAATTACCTTTTTAGTCATTATTTTTTCAATCGGTAAATCCAAATCTTTTTCAAAACGAAGGTCGCGGTTGGTAACGATTCCTTTTAAACGTTTTTCCTTATCCACCACAGGAATTCCTCCGATATGATACTCTTTCATAAGAGCAAGAGCATCTTTTACGGTAGCTTTAGCTCCTATAGTAATCGGTTCGATTATCATACCGTTTTCCGCACGTTTTACCTTATTTACTTCAAAGGCTTGCTCCTCTATCGACATGTTTTTATGGATAACGCCTATTCCGCCTTCTTGAGCAATAGCAATGGCTAACTTTGATTCCGTAACGGTATCCATAGCTGCCGATACTATGGGAATATTTAAAGTTATCTCTTTTGTAAATGAAGTAGATAAATCAACTTCACGAGGCAATATTTCACTATATGCAGGAAGGAGTAATACGTCGTCGTATGTAAATCCCTCTCCTACAAACTTTTCTTTTTCGAACTCAAAAGATGTATTCATGACTAAAAATTTTTTCAAAATAATGAATCTACAAAAATATATATTTTTTTTATATTAACTATATTTAATATGTAAAATTATAAAATATTAATCCGATTAATACTTTTTAAAGAGTAAAAGATTTTCAGATATTTTTATTTTATACGAAAATTTCGTGTATTTTTGTAATCTTAAAACGTAAAAAATCATGACGAATGTAGTTGCCTTAGTAGGAAGACCTAATACCGGAAAATCGACACTCTTCAATAGACTGACGCGTTCACGGCAAGCTATTGTTGATGCTACTGCCGGCGTTACACGTGATCGTAATTACGGAAAATCGGAATGGAACGGATTTACATTTTCAGTTATTGATACAGGCGGTTATGTCGATAACTCGAAAGATATTTACGAAAATGAAATAAAAAAACAAGTCCTTTTAGCCATTGACGAAGCTGATGTTATTTTATTTTTAGTGGACGGACGTGAAGGAATTAATCCTATGGATGAAGATATTGCACGTATCCTTCGTACAAGCGTAAAGCCTATCTACTTAGTCGTTAATAAGATTGACTCCCCTATTAATTATAACGACCAAATGGAATTTTACGCTTTAGGAATGGAACATCTTTTTGCTGTTTCGGCTGCTTCCGGAAGTGGAACCGGTGAGTTATTAGATAGTGTGGTGCAGCATTTTAATCAAAAAGAAGAAAGTGAAGAAACGGATAATTTACCGAAAATTGCGGTAGTAGGACGTCCCAATGTAGGTAAATCATCTATTATCAATGTTTTTCTTGGAAAAGAACGTCATATTGTATCCCATCTTTCAGGCACAACAAGAGATTCTATCTTTTCGCGATACAAAGCTTTCGGTTTTGATTTTAATTTAATAGATACGGCAGGATTGCGTAAAAAGAAAAATGTAGACGAAGACATAGAATTTTATTCCGTAATGCGAACCGTACGCACTATCGAAAACAGCGATGTTTGTATAGTTATGTGTGATGCTACTCAAGGATTTGAATCGCAAGACCTCAATATATTAAGTTTAGCTCAACGCAATAAAAAAGGAATTGTAATTGTTGTCAACAAATGGGATTTAATAGAAAAATCGAACAATACGGTCAAAGAATTTGAAAAAGCCATACTTAATAAAATAGCTCCCGCTAACGATGTTCCCATTATTTTTACTTCCGTTATCAAAAAACAACGTATTTATAATGTTATAGAAACTGCCATTGAGGTATATCAAAATATGAAACGAAAAATAACTACTTCGGAAGTAAATAATACTTTGTTAGAAATCGTTAAAGACAATCCGCCACCTATGCAGAAAGATAAAGTAATAAGAATTAAATATATTACTCAACTTCCTACGGCTTATCCGCAATTTGTATTTTTCTGTAATTTACCGCAATACGTACGCGAAGATTATAAACGTTTTATTGAAAACAAGATACGAGCCATTTGGAACTTCCGTGGAAGTCCGGTAGATATTTATTTTAGAAAAAAATAAAGTTGATTATGAAAAAACACATCATTCTATTTTTAGTAATAACGTTAAGTTTTATTGCCTGCGACAATAAAAAAGTAATTTATGAGCAAACTATTTACTTTGCCGATGCACAATGGAATCGTTTTAGTATATTGGAATTTACGCCGGAAATAAAAAACATAAAAAAAGATTATGATTTTATTGTAAGCGTTCAATTCAAAGAAGGATACCAACACAATACACTACCTATCAATACAGTATTAATATATCCAAACGGGCAAAAAAATATTAATAGACACGTGTTTTTAATACAAAACGAACACGGTTATTTAGGCAATGTTAAAGACGATTCACGCTACATTGAAGCAGTTATATTCAGCAAAAAACATTTTGACGAAAAAGGAACTTATATTTTTACAGTGCAACAACTTACACAATATTACGATTTAGGAAACATAAAAGCAATCGGCTGTAAAGTAATACGCAGCAATTCAAAAAATAAATAATTTTTCTACTATTAACACTTACATCAATGACAAAAATTAGAATTACAAAAATCTTTCATTTTGAAATGGCTCACGCACTTATTGACTACAATGGATTGTGTAAAAACATACATGGACACTCCTATCAGCTTGAAATAAGAGTAAGTGGAAACATTGACCAACATCCCGACCCTTCTAAAAAAGGAATGGTAATGGATTTTTCCGATTTAAAAGAAATCGTTGAAGAACACATTATTCAGCAATATGACCATGCACTTATTTTAAACGACAAAAGCAATCCCGAACTAATCAAACAGCTAAAAGCCAATTACCAAAAAATATTAATCGTCAATTTTCAGCCCACCAGCGAACAATTGTTGGTTGATTTTGCACAGCGCTTAACCAAGCAGCTGCCAAAATATGTAACACTGCACAGCATTCGACTTTCAGAAACACAAAACTCTTATGCCGAATGGTATGCGGAAGATAATTTGTAAGTATAAACTTTTTATAAAAATTTCCTTTACAAAAACACAACACACTTTTTGGGACAGTACCTTTTTTTTACCGCAAAGAACGCAAAAAATTTTGTTCAAAAAATTTCACTTTATTATAAAAAAAAACGAGATTGTTCGGTATTCACCTCAATAATCTCGTTTTGGTTTTGTGAGAATTATTTACATAATCTCACATAGCATAAGGTGTTTAGCTACATTTTTCTTTTTGATATTCTTGAATAATAGCTTTAACACTATCTGTAGAAACTCTACCATAGACTTTTTCACCTACCATTACAACAGGAGCCAAACCACATGCACCGACACAGCGTAAGCAACTTAATGAAAACTTACCGTCAGGGGTAGTTTGTCCGACTTGTATATTTAAAATACGTTTAAACTCGTCTAACACCTTTTCCGCACCACGGACGTAGCATGCTGTTCCCATACATATACTAATGGGATGTTCGCCCTTCGGAACCATAGTGAAAAATGAATAAAAGGATACTACACCATAAACCTGAGCTACCGAAACGCCTAATTCTTCGGCTATTACTTCCTGAACTTCAGCAGGTAAATAGCCAAATACTCCTTGTGTTTTGTGCAACACGTTTATTAATTCACCTTTATTGTTGTTGAATTCTTTACAAATTGCCTTAATTTGTTCAACTTTTGTATTACTTAATTTTATTTTTGCCATAATGTTAAAAATTTATCGAGTTAAATTATTCATCAATTTCGATTACTTTCTTTTTATCGAAATAATGAGTGTGTAATAAATGATGAGATTTTTCGCTCAAAGGTGCACCCAAGAATTCTTTATACAGTTTTTGTATATAAGGATTTTCATGCGATTTTCTGATAGCTTTACTCTTATCTTCGTCGTAAATAGCTTTCTGACGAGCAAACAATATGGAAGAATCGCCGTGGTGAAGCGGCTGACCGCCTCCGCCTATACAACCTCCGGGGCAAGCCATAATTTCGATAGCGTGGAAACCGCTATTTCCGGCTCTAACTCTTTCTAACAATTTTCGAGCATTACCCAATCCGTGTGCAATACCGATTTTAATTGGAGTTCCGTTAAAATCAACGGTGGCTTCACGAATACTTTCCAATCCTCTTAGCTCGGTAAAATCAACTTTTTCTAAGGTTTTACCTGTGAAAATTTCGTATGCCGTACGGGTAGCAGCTTCAATAACACCTCCGCTAGCACCAAAAATAACAGCAGCTCCGGTCGATTCGCCTAAAGGAGCATCGTAATCACTTTCGGGCAATGCATTGAAGTTAATATTAGCTTGCTTAATTAGTTGAGCTAATTCGCGTGTTGAAAGTGAAAAATCCACATCGGGATTTCCGTCTGTTGAAAATTCTTCACGACTACGTTCAAACTTCTTAGCCAAACAAGGCATAATAGAAACAACTACCATATCTTGGCGTTTAATTTTAAGTTTATCAGCAAAATAGGTTTTTGCTATCGAACCAAACATTTGTTGTGGTGAACGTGCTGTTGATGGAACATCCAACATATCCGGGAATTGATGTTCAAAGAAATTAACCCATCCCGGGCAGCAGGAAGTAAGAATAGGTAATTTGACAGTAGTATCGCCTTTTAGGTAACGAGCAATTCTGTCTAATAATTCCGAACCTTCTTCCATAATGGTAAGGTCGGCAGCAAAGTCGGTATCAAAAACATAATCGAATCCGAGTTCTCTGAGAGCCGAAACCATTTTTCCGGTAACACTTGTTCCGGGTTTTAAACCGAATTCTTCGCCAAGTGCAGCTCTAACTGCCGGTGCCGTTTGAACAACAACTGTTTTTGTCGGGTCGGCAAGCAGTCTGATAATCTGATTGGTGTGGTCAACTTCGGTTAATGCACCGGTCGGACATACCGCAACGCATTGTCCGCAGTAGGTACATGGACTGCAAGATAAATCTTGTTCGAAGGCAGGTGCTACTACCGAGGTAAAGCCTCTATTAACTGCCGACAAAGCCCCTACTGTTTGAATTTCGTTACACATCATTTCGCAACGTCTGCACATGATACATTTGTCTACATCGCGAATAATTGAAGGTGACATATCTTTTTTATAAGTCGATTGTTCGCCTTGGTATTCTATTTCGCGAATGCCAAATTCGTGGGCTAATGTTTGCAATTCGCAATTCCCACTTTTTGCACAAATCAAACAGTCTGTCGGGTGGTCACTCAAAATGAGTTCGAGGACGGTTTTTCTTGCATTTAAAACTCTAATGTTGTGTGTATTAATAACCATTCCTTCGGTGCATTCGGTAGCACAAGCAGGTGCAAGATTACGTCTTCCTTCTACTTCAACAACGCATATACGGCAACCTGCAGGACGGTTAGTAATATTAAAATCTTTGAGGTGTAAATAACATAATGTGGGTATAGTAATACCGACACTTTTAGCGGCATCCAATATTGTTGTGCCTTGTTTTACCTCAACTTCTTTTTTATCTATTGTTACTTTAATATTCTTCATATTATTATCTTTTTTTAATGACTTATCTGATAAATATTGCATTGAATTTACATTTTTCTATACAAGCACCACACTTAATACAAAGTTCTTGATTAATAGTATGTGGAGCTTTTCTTTCGCCGGTAATTGCATTGACAGGGCAATTTCTTGCACAAGCAGTACAGCCAACACAATTTTCAGGATTTATTTCGTACTTCATCAAATCTTTACATCGTCCGCTGGGACATCTGTGTTCTTTAATGTGAGCAACGTATTCATCATAGAAACCTTCTAATGTTGACAAAACAGGGTTGGGAGATGTTTGACCTAAACCGCATAATGCCGTATCTTTGATAACTTTGCTTAAGTTACGCAACAGGTCAATATCTTCCATTTTACCGTTTCCATGGGTAATTCTGTCAAGTATTTCGTAAAGGCGTTTATTTCCAACTCTACAAGGAGCACATTTTCCGCACGATTCTTCAACGGTAAAATCTAAGTAGAATTTAGCGATAGAAACCATACAGTCGTCTTCGTCCATTACAACCATACCTCCCGAACCCATCATAGAACCTGCTTTCACGAGGTTATCAAAATCAATGGGTAAGTCTAAGTGTTTTTCCGTTAAGCAACCGCCTGAAGGACCTCCTGTTTGAACGGCTTTAAATTTCTTGCCGTCTTTAATTCCTCCTCCGATTTCGAAAATAACTTCTCTAAGAGTTGTACCCATAGGAACTTCTATAAGTCCTACGTTGTTAATTTTTCCTGCTAAAGCAAATACTTTTGTTCCTTTCGATTTTTCGGTTCCAATTTTGTTGAACCAGTCTGCTCCCTTGTTGATGATAACCGGAACGTTAGCAAATGTTTCAACATTATTTACGTTAGTAGGTTTTCCTAAATATCCTGATACGCTTGGGAATGGGGGTTTAAGTGTAGATTCACCTCTACCGCCTTCCATAGAGCGGATAAGTGCTGTTTCTTCTCCGCAAACGAAAGCTCCGGCTCCGTAACGTATTTCTATGTCGAAATTGAATTTTGTTCCTAAAATTCCTTTTCCAAGAAGTCCGATTTCTTGAGCTTGTTGAATAGCTATTTTGAGTCGTTTAATAGCCAGAGGATATTCGGCTCTTATGTATATAAGTCCTTTATCCGCTCCTATACAATAACCGCAAATAGCCATTGCTTCGACTACAGAGTGCGGGTCGCCTTCAAGAATAGATCTATCCATGAACGCTCCCGGGTCACCCTCGTCAGCATTACATACTACATACTTTTGGTCTCCGGGGCTTTTTGATGTGATTTCCCATTTCATTCCTGTAGGGAAACCTGCGCCTCCTCTTCCTCGCAAGCCGCTTTTTTTCATCTCTTCGATAACTTGCTGAGGTGTCATCTCGGTAATACATTTTGCAACAGCTGCATAGCCGTCTCTTGCAATGTACTCGTTGATGTTTTCCGGATTGATAAAACCGCAATTACGTAACGCTATACGCAATTGTTTACGATAGAAACCCATGTGTTTTGAATCGTGAACAATTTCTTTTTTGTCAGGATCTTTGTATAACAATCTTTGAACTTGTCTTCCTTTGATGACATGCTCTTTGATGATTTCTTCAGCATCTTCCGGGGTAACTTGTGTGTAAAAAGTGTTGTCCGGTTGTACTTTTACAATAGGTCCTTTTTCGCAGAATCCAAAACATCCGGTTGTAATTACTTGAACTTCATTTTCAAGTTTATTCTCTTTTAGGTGTTTCCTTAGCCTTTCTTCTAAAACATTGCTTTGTGAGGATCGACAACCTGTTCCACCGCACACAAGCAAATACATTTTATACTTTGTGTCCATAATTTTATTTTAATTAATTTTTCTTATCTTCAATTTTTTCGTAATTTACAGGAATAATGCCGTCAACTAATTCGCCTGTAAGAATATATTTTGTAATAATTTCTTCGGCTTTTTTAGTGTCTACATAACCAAATACAATTGGTTCTTCTCCCGGTTTGGTAACTTCAATGGTTGGCTCGGCATAGCAGTAACCCATACATCCTGTTTGTGTAACAACAGCAGGGATATTGCGTTTATCCAAATCACTTACTAAAAAGTCCATCACTGTTTTGGCACCGGAAGCAATACCGCATGTCGCCATGGCAACCTTTATTTGAACAAGATTTTCAGCATTTTCGCTGTGTTCGCGTAGCTTCATTTTTCCTTCTACGTCTGCTTTGATTTTTCTTAAGTCGTCTAACGATTTTATTTTATTCATATTATTAATAATTTTAAATGGATATTACTTTATGTTTTCGTTGATTATTTCTTTTATATAGTTAATTACTTGCGGGTTAGATAATGGAACTCCTTCCAACACTTCTTTCATATCTTGTGTTTTGAGGTTAAATTCATTATCTCCTTTTTTGTAATCAAATTCAAATTCTGTTTTTTCCCATGAGCTGATTGTCAAAGCCATTGCTCCTCCAATATCTCCCAAAGGCAACATATCTACGTGTTCATATTTGAAAACCGCACTTACAGTTGTGCCTTGATTGAGTTCCGACTTTATTTGAAAATTTCCTTCGGTTTTTTCGGCATTTTGCTTTAACAATGGAATACCGAGCCCAACTTTTCTAGTTGTTCGCGAAGTGCAAAATGGGTCTGTAACATTTTTCACCATTTCGGCACTCATCCCTTTTCCATTATCTTTTATACTCAATGTCAATGTTTTATCTGTTTCGTTATAAATTAATCCAACGTATACCTCCGTAGCCTCTGCTCTTGTAGAGTTTTGCAAAATATCAATCAAATGTAATGATAAATCTTTCATATAGCTAACGAAGTTTGTACTTGATTATTTTTTAATGCTGTTTTTATACTTCCGAAAGAAAGATCTTCCATAAAGAAATTTGTATAAACACTGCCTATTTGATTTGTAAAATGTGCATCCGAGTTTGCAATTAATGATAATCCTAACGCTTTTGCCATTTTTAGGATTCCCGGATTTTTTTGAATATGCGCCGACACTTCGAGTGCATCTGCATTGAGGTCGGGCGGAATAAATCCTAATTGACTTGTTATACTTGTTGTTTTTTTGTCGATGTGTGCAGGAATAAAAATCCCGTCGTTTTCGTGGGTAAACTTTTCCAACTGATTTAAAGACTGCGATATAGCTGAAATCAAAAGATTATCAACTTCTTGAATTATTTCTTCATTTTTATTTACGACAAGCTGAAAACCAAAAGTTTCCGGGTCGTTTTTTATATCCGACATGTTTTCGTCAAGATATTTTTGAAGTTTTGAGAGTTGACTTTCTTTTTCAAAGAAAACAAGGCAATGAAGTTCTTCTTTTGTTGTAACCTCAGCACCTTTGAGTACTAATATTCCATGTTCTTTGGCAATTTCTTCAGTAACATTGCAGTGTAAAGTGCTGTTGTGGTCGGTAATACCTATGATGTTTAATTGCATTTCTATGGCTTTTGCGACGATATTTTTAGGACTCATATCTAAATCGCCGCAAGGGGATAAAACTGTATGTATATGTAAATCAGCTTTATAAGTTGCCATTATTTTTTATTTTTTCAATAAATTATAAATCAGTCCGGATGTTTCGAATGCCGATAAAGAAGTTCCTAATACCGGAATGCCTTCTTCATTAGCTTGTTCGAGCATATCTTCCTCCGGTTCGTTGTTATTGATTAATATGATACAAGAAAGTTCTCGTAAAGATGCTACAGCGATGGCATTTTTGTGCGATTGCAATGTTATCCATGCGTTTCCGCTTTCGGCTTTGCCCATCACATCGCTCAACAAATCGGAAGTATAACCTCCTGATATTTCAATATTTTCGCCTTTTGCTGTTCCAAAAACCGTTAAGTTTAGTTTTTCAATTAGTTCTATTACTTTCATTTTTTTAAATTTTTATATTTAGAAAATTTATTTTTTCCCCAAATATCGCTCAATATTTCATAAGACTCTTCAGGTTTTAATTTGTTTTCGGCTTCCATATTTTTTTGTATAAAAATACATTGCTCAATTGTGGATTCGTTATTTGCAATATCATTGGCTAAAGCATTGCAGTTTGGTGCTCCACAGGCAGAACAATCGGTTTGAGGCAATATTTTCATGAGGTCGGAAATGGTTGTCAATTTTTGCATGGCTTTTTCAATATTATCGTCCAAACTCATAATATTACGCGGTTCTACTTTATTTACAGCAATATGACTCTCAAGATATTCCTTATCGTGAATAAAATTTTGAACTTTAATAACCTCCGGTTCGTCGTTGTTGTTTTTTATCCTTTCTGCAATCAGGAACTTATTTGTTGTAAGTAGAACTCCGCCAACACAACTTTCGATGCAGGCTCTGAGTTCGAGATAATCAACTCCCGGAACCTCATCATCTTCAATTTTTTCCAAAAAATCAATTACATTATGAATGCCGTCGATAGCAAAGTTATTTCCCTTTATATATTTTGATTCGCCTTCCGTTAAGGGCCATCTCCTCGACCTAAAATTGAGTTTAGAGTATTCTCTATTTATCTCCATTTTATTTTTATTATTGCTCAAATAGGTAAAGGTTCTATTGAAAAGCGTATCCATGTTTATCACGCCATCTATTTGGCTTTCTTCTTCTCCTACAGGACTTTTGATAGCTGCTATCTTAGCAGCACAGGGTGTAATGTAAAAAAGTCCTATATCGCTATTATCAATGCCTTGGTCAACAAGGCGTTTCCTAGTATTGTATGCGGTTATATCCAAGGGTGGTTTCAGCAACAAAATATTTGATGTCAAAGAAGGGAATTTAACTTGTATAAGTCTTACAATAGCAGGGCAAAACGAGGATATTATCGGTTTATCCTCGGCATGTTTTTTTACATATTTATTGATTTGCTCAATCAAAAAAGGAACACTTTGCTCGACTTCAACAACATCGGTAAATCCGGCTCCTAAAATAGCGTTTTTTATATCGTTTTGCGTAAATTGCGAAGGAAATTGTCCGAAAAAAACATGCGGAACCAAGGCTATTTTATGAGAGAACATGTGTATTTTCTCAAAGTCGTCTTGCTTTATATAAATTGCATGTACAGGGCAAGATCTATAACATTCTCCACAATCTACACAGCGGTCTTCGTAGATTACTGCTTTTCCTTTTTTAATTCTAATTGCTTCGGTAGGACACGAAACCATACACCGAGAACATCCAAAACAAATGTGTGGATCTACTTTCAATGCATGTGAAAAATGTGCTTGTCCCATCTATTTTTTATAAATTTATAATTAACTCTACTCGAGTGCCGTCTTCGGCGCTACTCGTGATATTCATAGCGTTTGCGTTTCTATTCATATTGCAAAGTCCCATTCCGGCACCAAATCCCATTTCTCTAACAGCCGGTGTTGCGGTTGAGAAGCCCTCTTGCATAGCCTGTTCAATGTTCGGGATACCGGGTCCTGTGTCTTTCAATACTATCGACACTTTTTTAGGCTCTATATCGCATACTATTTTGCCTCCATACGAATGCGCAACAATGTTTACTTCACCTTCGTATAGTGCAATCACAATGCGTTTTATAACTTGCGGATCGACATTAAGCTGTTTTAGCACTTTTTTAAAAGCACTTGAAGCATCGCCTGCTTTACTAAAATTTCCAGCTTCTATATCGTATTCGAATCGCATAATTGTTAATAAATTGGTTTTATTCCGTGTTGGTAAAGGATGCCGCTAGCCTTGAACATCGAAAATGGACATTGTATGATTATAATATCATTTTCTTCGGCAAGTTCCAACATCTCGGGTGTTGCTTTTTTATTTCTTACTATAATAATATTTTGAATATCAAGCATTTCACAGGTTCTTATTGTTTGAACATTTACCAATCCCGTGATAAGAATTAAATTCTCACTATCAATTGTAAGAACTTCACTCATCAAGTCGGAAGAAAAAGCTTTTTCAACTTTTCTGTTTGTAAACTTCTCACTACAAACTATTTCCCCCTCCAAAGATTCTGCTATTTCCTTTATTGTCATTCGATTAAATTGCTATTAAAAATAAAATTTTACATAAAGATTTTTACAACACCATTTGCATTTGTTATGTTTCTCTAATATAATCTCTCTATTCTATTGATTTTTTCCTTCTTTTTTGAAGTGATTTTTATATTGATAACTTATTTTTTTACCCTGCAAAATTAGTAAATTTTTTGATATGTAACACTAATGTTCCTTAATATTTTCATATAAAAATATTTAAAACATAACACTATTATATACAAGTTGTTAAAACAAGTAAGCTAAAGTTAATGTTTGTTTTTTTGATTTTTTTTGAAAAAATTTACAGATATTTTTCAATAAAAAAAATTTTCAATAAAAAATAATGCTACTTTTGCAACATTAAAAAAATAAAATTTATAAATGGACGAAGACCCCTATCATAAGTATTAACCGTACTATAAGGAATAAAATGTTTCCTTATAGTCATTCAAAATTATAAGGAGACAATAATATGGTTGAATTCAAAGACAAGATTCAATTACTTGCCGATAGTAAAGATTGGAAAGGCTTAAAACAAGTTCTCAACGATTTAGATCCTATTCAAATAGCTGATTTATTAGAAGATATTTCCGATAATGCAGAGATTATTATCTTTCGACTCCTTAATAGGAATCAAGCAAAGGAAGTTTTTCAGCTTTTAAGTCATGATAAACAAGAGCAAATTATTGAAGATTTAGCCAACAATGTTAAAACTTTATCAAATCTGCTCAACGACTTAGAGCCTGACGACAGAACGGCTTTTTTCGAGGAATTACCCGGCAAGGTTACCCATCGTTTAATGCAACTTCTTTCTCCGGAAGAACGAACAATTACAACTCAGTTATTGGGCTATCCTGAAGATAGTGTCGGACGTCTAATGACTCCTGAATATGTAGCGATAAAAACCAACAACACTGTTGAACAAGCATTCAAACATATAAGAAAATACGGAAAAGATTCGGAAACTCTTAATGTTATATATGTAGTTGATGATGAATGGAAACTCATAGATGATATAAGAATTAAAGAGCTGATTCTTGCTTCTCCTCAACAAAAAATAGAAGACCTGATTGATCGTCGTTTTGTATCGCTTCATGCTATGGACGACCAAGAAACAGCCATTAAATCTTTTCAAGACTACGACAGAGTAGCTCTGCCTGTTACTAACGATGAAAATCTGCTTCTTGGAATTGTAACCTTCGACGATATTATGGACGTTGCTGAAGAAGAATCTACCGAAGACTTCCATAAATTCGGTTCTATTCAGTCTGTTATTACAAATCCATTAAAAGAAAAAACTTTCAATCTTTATAAAAATCGTATTATTTGGCTTGTCGTTTTAGTGTTTATGAATATTTTTTCCGGAGCAGCAATTTCACATTTCGAAAATGTTATTCAATCGATGGTTTCTTTGGTATTTTTTCTGCCTCTTTTAATTGGTAGTGCAGGAAATGCAGGTTCACAATCCGCCACCTTAATGATTAGAGCTTTAGCTGTCGGAGATGTAGAAGTAAAAGACTGGTATAACCTTATTTGGAAAGAACTTTTAGTGTCTTTTCTACTTGGAATTACAATGGCTGTTGCCGTATCTATCGTAGCTAGTTTCAGAGCACCCGAAATAATTATAGTTCTGTTTATTACTATGGTACTCATTGTTATGACCGGATGTCTAATCGGACTACTATTGCCTTTTATTTTTACAAGATTTAAACTTGACCCTGCTACTGCAAGTGCTCCGTTAATTACTTCAATAGCTGATATTTGCGGAATTGTAATTTATTTTTCCGTTGCTTCCTATTTCTTAAATTTCTAAGAGAATGCGAAGATGAAACTAATGGATAATAAGCATTGAATTATCTAAATTTAAATAAAAATTTATTCATCCCAATCCAAATACACAGGAAAACGTTTTCGATAGTTATCCAAATCATCTTTACTTAGTGTAACACTCAGTATTTGTTCTTTTTCCCCTGCTTGAGCTATGACTTGTCCGAAAAAATTAACCGCTTGTGATTGACCGTTGTAAACAAGGTGATTACCATCTTTACCCACTCGATTTACTCCAATCGCATACGATTGATTTTCAATAGCTCTCGCAGCCAATAATGTCTTATAAACACCTATTCTTCCTGAGGGCCAATTAGCAATGTAAATCAAGCAATCGTAAGCCAAATCGTTATTGTTTCGTTTATTACGACTCCAGATTGGGAAGCGAAGATCATAACATATCAAAGGCATAAATTTCCATCCTTTATATTCTACCAACAAAGAACTTTTACCAACCGTAAACAATTCGGATTCGGAAGCTATGCTAAACAAATGTCGCTTGTCATAACGTTGAATACAGCCATCGGGAGTAACCCATAATAGAGCATTAAAATAATCATTGTTTTCTTGCAATGCTAAACTTGCTACCACAGCGGCATCGTATTTTTTTGCACATTCTTTTAAAAAATGAACACTCTGTCCATCAATAGTTTCTGCTAAAAGAGTAGTGTCAACCGCAAAGCCCGTATTAAACATTTCAGGGAAAATCAAAACATTCGGCTTTTTATCAAGATTTTGTAAAATATTACGATAATGAAGTAAGTTGGTTTCTACTTCTTTCCAACATATATCGGATTGAATTAAACAAACTTCTAATGTAGACGCTTTCATTTGTTTATTGATTAAAAATTTCCGTTACTCTTTCAAAAATTCCTGTTACATAAGCTATTGCCATTCCATAATTGGATACGGGAATTTGTTTTTCGATTACTTGCTTTAATCGGTTATACAATTGCCGTTGTGTTACCATGCATCCGCCACATTGTATCACAAAAGCATATTCATCCAAATCGGGCAATGGCGATAAAGACGATACCCATTCAAAATGTAGCTGTTTTTTAGTGAAATCACGTAACATTTTCGGAATTTTATGTCTTCCTATATCTTCACAAGAAGATACATGTGTACACGATTCCAACATTAATATTTTATCTCCGTCTTTTAATTTTGAAATAAAGGGAGTGCCTTTCAGATAATCTTGAAAATTACCTTTGGTACGTGCTAAAATAATGCTGAAACTTGTTAAAGGAATACTTGTCGGCAGTATTTTCGACACATAAGCAAAAATCTGACTGTCAACAACAACTAAGTTTGGAGACTGTGTTTTCAAATAATCCTCTAACTCTTCGGGTTGTAAACATACGGCAATAGCATGATTATCCAATACATCTCTTATCAACTGCACTTGGGGTAATATTAATCGTCCCTCAGGAGCTTCATCATCTTGAGGCATAACTAAAGCTATTGTATCTCCTTTTGAAATGAGATCTTCTAAATAGCTCTTATTTATATATGCAGTCGGAGGAGTAATTTTAACCAAAGAATCAATGAGTTGCTCTATTCCTACTCGATTAACAGTACTGCATTCTACAATAGGAACTCCATAAGTTTTTAATTGATTTTTTAAGGTTTCGCTTAGTTTTTCTTTGTCTGCTTTATTATGTACGATAAGATAAGGAATTTCGTGAGAATGTAAATTTTCCATCCATTTTTTTTCTACTTCTCCGAATATATTTTCGGATATAACAAAAATGGCAACGTCAATGATTTTTAAAACCTCTTCCGTTTTTTTGATTCGTTTTTCTCCTATTTCACTCACATCATCAATTCCGGCTGTATCGACAAAAACAACAGGTCCTATTCCGAAAATTTCTATTGATTTTTTAACAGGGTCGGTTGTTGTTCCTGCTATGTCCGATACTATTGCAATATCTTGTCCGGCTATCGCATTGATAAGCGAACTTTTACCTTGATTCCTACGCCCAAATATACCTATAAAAACACGCTTTGTTTTCATACGTTCATCATTTTTTTGCAAAGGTATACTTTTATTTATTTTCTTTCTCTTTTTTATAATAAATTTAAGAAAATTAAAAAAAATGAGGTGGGACACTACCTAACAAGACATAGTTAATTATTTAATTTTTTGGGTACTTTAATCTGGAAGTTTCCGATTGTTTTGTCGATTATAAGGGCTGATTAAATAAAGAAAACATCCAAAAGAAAACAATATAATCCATAATGGAATACTTTCCAATATATAGTAAAATTGATTGTTAGATTCCAATATTATCAATTCCGTAATTGATAATATTGTCCATACTAGATATAAAAAAAATAATAATGCCAAAGCCCACCAACCAATTTTATTATTAAATATTATTTGATAGGACAATACTATTGTCGGTATCATCCAAAACCAAATAAAAGGAATATTAATTGAACTTTCTCCCATTATGCCTCCTCGATTGAAGAAAATCAAAAAATTGTAGACTAACAGCAATATAAAATAAGATATTCGCTGAATTAATTTATTTGAAAAGAATTTTAAAAATTTATTCATATTTTAAAAACCTTAAAAATTCCAACGTCTAACTTCAATGTTTTTAGTAATACTGTCTTAAGTGTCCCCCTTTATTAGGACAGTTTTTTTTAACGTTGCAAAAATATACTTTTATTTGTTTCAATNAATAAAAAATAACTATTTACCCCACCTTTGCCCTCCAAATCTTGACCCCACCCTTAC
>JGI24709J26583_10001660_pt1 | contig 18837 bp, 16 predicted proteins | sample BioPla2DNA1_FD_26583 | JGI IMG/M metagenome (IMG submission 26583) | reverse complement strand
TGGACGATGCTCGGCTACGATGACGATATCGCCGACCAGCCGATCTCCGAGGCCACAGCGCCGGTGGGGGCTCGCGCGCTCGCAAAACCTGCCCTGCTCTTCTCAAAGATCGAGCAGGACCAGGTCAGAGATCTTGAGAAAACACTTACCATGCGAGTCGAAGAGGCTGAAAAAGCTACCCGGAAGGGTCCGGAACCTATCTCGATCGAGGAGTTTGCAAGACTCGATATCCAGATAGCAAAAATTGTCTCGGCCGAGCCGATCAAGGGCTCGAAGAAACTCTACAAACTCGTCGTCGACCTCGGCGGCGAGAAGCGCCAGGTGGTCAGCGGCATTGCGCAGTTCTACACCCCCGACGAACTGGTCGGGATGGATGTGGCGCTGATCGCAAACCTCGCCCCGGCAAAGATATTCGGCGTCGAGAGCAGGGGGATGGTCCTCGCCGCCGGCGATGAGGCCTCCCTCCTCGTCCCCGCCCGCCGGGTCGAGCCGGGGACGAAGGTCAGGTAACCTGGAAAACCCGATCGACTCTATTTTTCATCGAACCCGGATCATAGATAACGATCCGCCACTGTCCGCCGGGGGAGAATGGATGGACTCCAGTATGGTAAGCGGTTGAGAAGACCATCTCCGGTTCATCGGTGATCCAGTACCCGGACGCCGCCGGCATGTCATCCACCGGGAGATAAAAGACGTATGCTGTCATCTCTTCACCGGGTGTCGTGTTCCTGAGGATCGCGGTCTCCACATCGTGCAGCGTCCCCCCAGGATCGATGAGGTAAATCCGCGAGGTCGTAAGGTTGATCGTATCCTGCATGCCGGTTATGCGTACCACCGGGATATCGGCGGATCCGCCGTCACCATAACCGGTGACGATCTCCACCAGGGTAGCAGAGGGGATGTGGTCGGGGCCTGCATCCGGCGCCTCCCCTCCCGTAGTCAGGAGGAGGGCTGCGGATACGGCGATTGTCATTAGCGCGACCATCCCGATAGCGCAGACTGTCGCCGTCTCGAGGGATATAGGGCCTCGCAGCATGGGTCGCCTCTAGGTATCTGCTTATACTTGAAACTATGGGTTGAAAGATGTGGAACTCCGGAAATATACCCTGTCCGCGAGTATCGCAGTGCGGCACTTTCAGATCTCCCGCCGGCGCCACGCCTCAATGAGCGCCCGCGATATGCTCTCCCCCGGGGGAAGGGCAGGCAGGGTCTCGCGGGTAAACCAGCCGGCGGCCTCGATCTCCTGGTTATCGATCCGGATCTCTCCTCCCGCGTGGTCCGCGATGAACCCGATCATGAGCGAGTCAGGAAACGGCCAGGGCTCGCTCCCGAAGTACCGTATCTCCTGCACGCGAATCCCGACCTCCTCTGCAACCTCGCGGTGAACCGTCTGCTCAAGGTTCTCGCCCGGTTCGTTGAAGCCGGCGATGACCGAGAAGACCCCGGGCGCGAAGCGTGGGGAGCGAGCGAGCAGGATCTCCTCCCCCTTCTTGATCAGCACGATGATGGCAGGCGAGATCCGGGGGTATACGATGCGGCCACAGGCCGTGCAGGCCCGTGCCCGCTCGGTCGTGAGCGGACGGGTCACGGCCCCGCACGCACCGCAGAAGGCAGTCGAGCGGTCGAAGTCGAGGATCCGCACGGCGTATGCGGCTATGGCCATATCGCTCTCCGGAACCTCTCCGAAGAGTTCCCGGACCGGGGATGGTTGCCAGCCAGCGGGGAGCGTGGCGCCGGTGGGGACCTCTGCTACGGAGTAGACAAGCCCGTCACGGGTGCCGAGGTAGACCGGCGCACCGCACGAGAGGCCGGCGGGGGGCGGGTCGGGCATGAGAACGGTGCCGGGCGCAGGCTCGCTCCTGAAGAGGACGGAACCGTCCCGGACCAGAACCCGGCGCCTCAGTGCAGGCGGTGTATCCGCCGGCTCCGGGTAGACCGGGAAGAGAGGGTGGACTGCGTAGAACGGGCGGTGTTTCATGGTTCGATTCTCTGAATTACGGGCAATCTACTCATTACAGGAAGAACTCCGGCTCCTTTCGCTCGCGGCAGAGCGCATAGAGGCGTAGCGACATATCCTTCACACGCCCGGGTTTGATCGATCGGGCCTGCTCCGGGCAACTCTTGATGCACGCAGAGCAGGTGATGCATACCCCTGCATCGGTCAGGGTGGCATCCTCCGGATCGATGGCGCCGACCGGGCACACCTCCGCGCATATCCCGCATTGGGTGCATGCATCGCTGACCGCGATGAAGTCTTCGGCCACTATCTGCGGATCCCCCCGGTACGGGCGGCAACCGGGGAGGGTGAGGATGCCGATCCGGTCGGCAGAGGGGATGGCGCTGAGTTTTTCCCGCACCTCTCGTCCGAACGCTTCTATGTGGCGGAGATCGACTGCATCCGGGCGCCCTTCGGCTATGGGCATCTCGTCAGAGGAGAACGAGTGCTCACCGATACAGGCCGCGCCGGCGATCGGTCTGCACCCGCACCCGGTCAGGATGTCGCTCAGTTCAAGGAGTGCATCGTCGTAGATGCGGTTGCCGTAGACGACGACACAGACCGCAGGCGTATCCCGCGCGGAGATCGCATGCAACCATCCGGACAGGAGCGCCGGAACCCGCCCCCTGTACACCGGCACACCGACGATGAGCAACTCGTTCTCCGAGGCCCGGAGTGGCTGTATCCTCGCGTCCGGCCGGGTGATATCAAACACCTCCACGCTGACCGGATCCAGTCCGCGTACAATACCCTCGATAACCGCCTTCGTCGTCCTCGTCGGTGAAAAATAGACTGCTTTCACAGATTCTATGTTCATCTCATTCTCTCCATCATCGCGTGCAGGCTCTCTGTTTACCAGATCCCGCGAGTATCCGATATCTCTCCTGCCAGAGAGTGTAATCCCGGAGAGCACTTCACCAGAAGAGGTGTGACTACGAGTGATGATATATCCGTCGATTCACCACCTGACCGCAAAACTGGTGATGGAGACGACAGAACCCCGACTCTCCAGGCCGGTAAGGGGGCGCATAAAAGAGGGAACCACAGCCCCGGGCGTGTCCACTCCCGGCAGGATATCCAAAAACAACGGGCCTGGAGGGATTCGAACCCCCGGCATCCGGGTTAGAAGCCCGGCGCTATGTCCTGGCTAAGCCACAGACCCATGCCCTATTCCCATATACTCTGGAGTTTTTGGGATATTAACCCTTTGAAGCTCGGGGTGCCCCAAAAATTGGGTCGCGTATCAACCCGCCCGGTAACACGCTGACCTGATGACCTCAACCGTGGTCGGATCTCCCCATTTTCGTTCATCCACACCCCGGGCGATGGTCGTCCCCCGGAACTGGACCTTGATCCGGGCTGACATCCGTTCATGCTCCTCGATGAAGAGTGGATTGACGATCTCGACTCTCTTCATGCTGATGCTGAGTACAAGGAGTTCAACCATGATCCCCGGATCTCCTGCTGCGAGATCTTCCTCGTTGACCCAGGTCATAAAGATACACTCTCCCGGCGCGGCCCTGGTCAATGTGATGATGTTGTGGGCGCTGTATAGTTCGAGGGTCCTGGCCTTACCTCCTTTCAGTTCTGCAATGATTGATGGTGATATTCCCGTTAACGCTGCACACTTCATGACTGTCACCCGTACATCGGTAGCTGCTCTCTCCGGGGCGCGGCCTCGGTCTCCTGTACCTGTTCAGCGATCTGGGCCATAGCTGCCTCGATCTCCACCGCCTGCTCAAGTAACGGCTGGACATCCAGTTCAAGACCATAAATCTTGTTTAAAACCTCGATCGTGGCTGCGGAAGACCTCGGATCGGGTGTATTCACCGTCTCCCCGAGGAGCCCGATCCCCGGGATATCCCGGATCTTGCACTCCGTGAGGATGCTTGCCGCGATACCGGATATACTTCCCATCGGGAGGACGATCGTCTCCTCCTCGATCCGTTCGAGGACTCTCCTGCTGGTTGCGACCCCAAAGACTCTCTTATCGGGCTCATTTGTTATGATCCCTGCGATCGTGGTGACTTCCCTGATGCCGAATTTGGTGAGCCAGTCCAGGATGCCGTTTGCCACTTCATAGCAGATCATCGGGTGGATGGGAACATCTGATATGATCGCGGCAAGGTGGTCCTTCTCATAGAGGCGTACGGGTGCGTTGATCACGCCCCGCGTCATGAGGGTGACCGGGGGGAAGTACTTGCTCGTGATCGCCCCGATCTGTTCAAACTCCATCTGCTCGACGAGGTACTGGAGGGCAATACTCCCGACGAGTCCGCTACCGGGAAACCCGATCAGCACCGTTTTTTCGGCGCCGACGAGCGCCTTCGATATGACCTTTATATCGTCCATGGGTTCAACCACTCATTCTCGGATTAGTTTAACATAGCTGGATGTTCCTTAAAAATATTATGCAGGAATACCAGATCAAGCGTGGATACACAAAGCAGTTCACAGATTCCATGGTACAGGGGCTCCGGGACCAGTTTGGCGTTGAGCCCGTCGTCTCGACGGACGGCCACTACACCATCAGTTACGGGGCACTCCTGCGACTCGAGGTCTGGGCCGGCGAGGGTGGTAAGACGCTTGTCGTCGATACCGATGCGGATAAGGACGCCGATGATGAGACGATCATCGATACCAATCGCCGGTTCCGGGACTACCTCCAGCAGGTGACCGGGTATACGGCAAAAGAGCGGGCGAAGAAAGCAAAGAAGATGGTCGAGTGATCGACCTCCCTCCAGTCGGGCCCCTTTTCTTCTTGCGGGCCCCATAACTGGCTCTCTCTATTTTTTGTATATCCCGGCTGCTATTGCCCGGTTGTCTCCCCGCTCCTCGGGGCTCCCGGCGCGGCGGGCCTGGCGCGGGCTATCTCAACCAGATTTTTAGGGTTCACCCGGGTTCATACGAAGGGCGGTGCGGTCTTACCACCCCGGCCCGGCTCTCTTCTGCGAGGGATCGATTTCAGGCGAGAGAGCGCCCCACTACGGTCAACCCCTCTGACTCCATGCTCTGCATTGCTCGATCCTTCTCCCGTCATCACCCTGGCTCTCATCGAACGCAAATGCTGTGAGCAATTCGCAGGGAAAATCGTCGCAGCAACCGCAATGCTCCAGTCCCTTCGCTTCACAGCAGGTCTTCAGCGGGCAGGCATCGCCCCAGAACGGCTTTTTGATCGCCATGCACCCCTCACATCCTACCCCTTCCCGGTACTCGCACTCACTGCAGAGTATGCCGCATCGTGACTCAATCATCAGGACGTACTCCATCTCTTGTTCCATCGCCAGAGAAACCATCCACCGCCCTTCCGTCCGGCCTCCGGTTACCTGTGCGCTATAGTAGAGGTGAGCACCGGCGCACTCAATAGTCTTTCCTCTCACGGAAGGGCCCCCGCAGCACCGGAAGAGGCCGGCAGCCGGACCGACCCTCAAAAAAAAGAAGTTCTATTCGATCACGATCGCCGGTTTGAAGGGCAGGGCTCCCGACGCCTTCGGGTGTGCGCTCTCCCCCGCATCCTGGATCGTCACCGGCACGCCGAACTCGTGCTCCAGGAACTGCCGCGCTCCTTCGAGGACCGCCTGCTCGTCGAGAGAGACCGCCTGGAGCTGTTTCACGAGATCCGGCGGCAGTTTCAGCACGAGCTTTGTGATCTGCTTCGTCGCCTCCGTCGCCTCGCGGCCACGCTTCCGTATCCCCTCATCCTGCATGACCTCCCGCACAACCCTCGTCCTGTCATTCGAGGCCGCGACGATACGAAACACCTCATCCTTCCAGGCAGGGGCGACGAAGAGACTGATACCCTTTGGCTCAAGCGGTATGAGCTTTAAGATCGACTCGATATCCTCAACCGTCCTCTCCAGGAGCTCCTCGGCGAGCTCGACCTCAGGGCTCACCTGTGCTTCGTCCACCTCCGGCCAGGGAGCGAGCGAGACCATGCCATTCTCACCGAGATCGCTCCAGAGCGCCTCGCAGGTGAAGGGGATGAAGGGCGCGAGCAGCCGCACCCAGGTGCGGCAGAGCTCCTGGAGCACCGCCCCACCGCTCGCGCCCTCCGGCAGGCGGCGGCGGTACCACTTCAGGTCGGCCTCAACGCCGAAGAATGCTTCCTGGAGGGCCTGCCGGGTCTGGAACGACTCAAACGCCGCAGTCGTCGTCATGATACGGTGCTGGAGCCTGCTTGCAAGCCAGGCATCGATGGTGTAGGCTCCCTCCGCGCTCTTCGCCTCCTCGACCACATTCAGGAACCGCTCGATCTGCTTCCGGGTCGACGCGACCAGCTCATTGCGCCAGTCAAAGTCCTGCCAGGGCTCAGCACTCCCGACGAGGAACATCCTGACGGTATCGGCGCCGAACTCCTCCACGGCATCCTCAAGCAGGTAGACGTTCCCCTTGCTCGATGACATCTTTGCGCCGTTGAGGAGCCCCATGCCAAAGACCACCATCCCCCTCGGTTGCAACTCCGGCGGGAATATGGCCCGGTGGTGGAAGAGCTGGAACGTCAGGTGGTTTGATATCAGGTCCTTTGCCGAGAACCGATAATCGTAGGGGTACCAGTAGAGGAACTCGTCCCTGATCAGGTCAAGAGTCTCCCGATCAACAGTCTCCGGGTCGCCCTCCCCGAAGAAGATGTAATCGAAGACCTCCGGTGTGAGACTCTCCGCCGGTATGGCTTTCAGGTGGTGAGCGATGGTGTAGTAGGCCATGTAGATCGTCGAGTCGGAGAGGGGTTCGATGATCCAGGCCGGATCCCAGGGAAGCTTCGTGCCGAGCCCCACCCGGCGGGTGCAGGCCCAGGCCTTCAGCCAGTCGACCGTCCGGTCGAACTCACTCCTGACCTCCGGCGGGACAAGTGCCATCTCATCGAGCTGCACCTTCACCTGCTCCTTCCAGCAGGGGTCGCCATAGTCAAGGAACCACTGGTCGTGGAGGATCTTCACGTAGACCCTGCCACCGCACCGGCAGACCACCTGCCGGTTATCGAAGTCGTACATCAGGATGGAGCCGTAGCGGTCCATCATCAGCGCCGCCACATCGTCCCTCGCCTCCCGGACCGGCTTTCCGCCATACTTCTCAAAGACCTTCCCACGGGAGAACTCAGCGTTGTAGACCTCCTGGGTGAGCGCCTCCATCGCCAGGTCGTTCTGGTCGCGGATCCCCGCCCGCTCGACCGCATCCTTCGCCGGGATCTCGCCGTAACCCTCGACTGATATGAGCGGAACCGGCTGGATGGATCTGTACCGCCCCTGTTCCTGCAGGTCGCGGAGCGCGATGTAGTCGAACGGCGCGTGGGCAGGAACGCTCATGACGATCCCGCTTCCCATATCCGGGTCCACGAACGTTGCCGGGAGGATCGGGATATCGCCACAGAGCGGGTGGGAGACTACCTTATCGATGAGCTCGTCTCCGGGGATCTCCCCGGTCACCAGGATCTCATGATCCTGCAGGGCGAGTTTCCCTGCCGCCTCCGAACTCAGGATCCACGCATCGCCATCGATCATGGCCCGGACGTAGGTGACATCCGGGTTCACCCAGAGGTTCGTCACACCGTAGATCGTCTCCGGCCGGAGCGTCGCGCACGGTATGCGGGTATCGCCCCACTGGAAGACCACCAGGGTGAACTTCACGATCTCGGCCCTGTCCCCTTCGAGGAGGTCGTGGTCGCCGACCGGATTCTCGCACTGGGGACAGTACTTGACCGGGTGAGCCCCCTTCACGACGTGCTTATCCTCATGCAGGTGTCCATACTGCCACTCGATGAACCGGCTGTATGGGGGGTCGACGGTGATGAACCGCCGCCGCCAGTCGATGGAGAGCCCGCACTTCTGCATCACTCGCTGGTAATCTTCCGAGAAGTACCGGACGATCTCCATCGGGTTGACGAACCGGTCGAGGATATCCTGCGGCACCCGGTAAAGGTCGCGGTAGAGCCCGATCGTCTGCACATCGCCGTTTGCGATCCGCTTCGATATACCGATCACCGGGGTGCCGGTGACGTGAAACGCCATCGGGAAGAGGACCGCCCTCCCCCGCATCCGCTGGTACCGGGCGATGACATCCGGGACGATGTAGGTCCGCCCGTGCCCGACGTGCATCGCCCCGCTTGGATAGGGGTATGCCACGGTCAGATAATACTTCTCTCTCTCATCCGGATCGGCTTCAAATGCATGCTCCCACCGGGCGATGCACTCCCGTTCATTACTTCGCATATCAAATCCGCTCACTCTATGCCTCCCGATTCTGGCTCTCCTCTCCTCTTACACCGGCCGCAACCGGATCGTCTCGCCTTCGTTGTAGCGTTTGATCATCTCCTGAGCGATCGTACTGCTCTTGGCAAGGAGAATATCTCCTTCCTCGTTCACCGTAGCCGTAAAGAGGTACTCTTTCCCGGCAAAAACATCGACTATCCTGCCCCTGTTCTCAGGGGAGATGATGGTCAGCTGCTTTCGGTCAAGACGGATCCTGATACCGCCGGCAAACTGCATCTCCTCCTCGACGGGTTTCTGCGCCTCAAGCTCGCTCCTGGGCCGGATATCAATCCCTATACCGAGTTTATTCACGATAGCCGAGACGTTCTTGCCGCCTTTTCCTATCGCCGCCGGGACATCCTTATCCTCGATATAGACGATGGCTTTGTTGTCGTTGATGATGCGGACATCGACCGGACCGCCTGTGTACCGCCCGATCTCCCGCTGGACCTCTTTCTCGGCAACCTTCCAGGAGACGTTCTCCTCGGGCAGAGCGGGTGCCGCGATCGGCGCCGTTACCGGGGCGACGGGTTCCTCAACGCTCCGCACAAGCGGCATCACCAGGGTCTCCCCCTCGTAGCGGAAGATCTCGATCTCAGGCTCCCGGGTCGAGTGTTCGCGGACGACGATCACCGGGCGCGCGTATGCGTCACCCGGCATCCCCTCGGGTGCCTTGATAGCCAGTTCCAGGTCATAGATCTTCGCGATCTCACCCTGGACGACGTATATGATGGTGTTAATGATCTGCGGCAGGATACCGTGGTCCACCCGGTCACTGAAGCGCTGGAGGCAGTCATGCACCTCCATGGCATGCACCACCCCGATTATACCCATCCCGGCGAGGCGCATATCGGCGTAGACGTTGAAGTCCTCGTTCTTCCGGAGCTCATCGAATATGATGTAGTCTGGCCGGACGAGCAGGAGCGCCTCGGCGGTGTTTGCCATGCTGCCCTCAAGCGCAGTATACTGGGTGATGTGATCCGGCACCTGTAGATCCCGTGGCGCTTCCATCGTCTTGACGATGAAGTCCTGGTCGGCAAGAAACGTCGCAAGGCTCTGGGCAAGGGTCGTCTTCCCCGCTCCCGGGGGTCCTGCGATCAGGATGCCACGGCGGTTCCCGAGGATCCGTCTCTTGATCTCAGGAGCCATGCGATAGTCATCGAGTGCGAGATCCACGAGCGGCCGCACCACCGTGATCTCCATCCCGTCAGAGAACGGCCGGCGGGCGATCGATATCCGGAGCGACCCGATCTGGACGACCGTGATCCCCCGTTTCTCCAGTTCGATGAAACCATCAGGGTCACGTTTCGCCCGTTCGAGGAGTTCCTGCGCCATGGAACGGAGTTCATACTCGGTCATCGGTGTATCGCGGAGTGTGACCAGTCGGATATCCCGGAGCTTTCCTACCTTTGCCACCGGCAGGGCCCGCTCCTTGAGGGTGATCGCGACCGTCTCCTCATCGAAGAACTGGTCGATCGAGAGCGGCGAGAAGTCGCCGATCTGCGGCTTTAAGTAGATGACATCGAGCCCTTTTGCCTTTGCCACCTCAGCCTGCACGAGGTCGCTCGTGATGAACCTGGCCTCATACTGGAGGGCGACGCTCCGGATCAGGGCATCGATCTCACCGCCGCTGGAGAGTTTCACCTGGTCGAGGCTCGGGCGGTCTCCGGCAAACTGAAGCTCAATGATATTATCCTCCGACATCCGGAAGAGCTCCTGGAGTTCGGTCAGACCGGAAAACCCTATCTCCCGTCCCTGATTTGCCTGTGCCTCCAGCTCGGCGACGACAGCCTCCGGTATGATTATTGTTGCGCCTTTATATTCCCCGGTTTTTATCATCGATGTTATGCGTCCATCTATTACGACGCTTGTATCGGGTACAATTTTCATAAAAAATCACCATATTACTGGAGTCATTCACCCTTATTAGCGTATACCTTCTCCGGATCGAAGACTAATCCAGCGATCTCTTCTCCTTCAATCGTTCGGTAGAAACAGGAGGCGTGGCCGGTATGGCAGGCCGCGCCGGTCTGTTCAACCTCGTAGAGTATCGTATCGGCGTCGCAGTCGACAAGCACCCGGCAGACCCGCTGGACGTGTCCACTCTCCTCCCCCTTCTTCCAGAGTTTCTGCCTGCTCCTGCTGTAGTAGTGTGCATATCCGGTGGTCAGGGTGAGGTCCAGCGCTTCGGCGTTTGCGTAGGCCAGCATCAGGACCTCACGTGTCTGCTTCTCCTGTACGACGACAGGCACCAATCCATCCTTAAACTGTATCTCCATATTGGTTCACGTCCCTGTGAATATCGTTATGATTGCAAAGAGTATATCTCCCATGAATAATGCGGTCAGGAATCCTGCTGTGATCGGTATGATAAACGGAATGCCGTAGGATATCCAGACCTTGCCGGCCTTCCGGTAGAGGGCAAGCTCATCTCTGTAGTCTTCGGGGTGCAGTCTGAGATTTTTTGTGTATATCCGCTTCTCTCCCCGGATCATACGCATGAGCGACTCAGTAAAACCGACGAACCGCCTGACCAGTCTGCCGTCCTGTTCTTCAATATCTTCCATGACAAATCCGAACTCGTTCTGGAGTTCTTCTCCTTCGACCGGGAACCCGAGGAAGAGACAGGGCAGCGGAGCCCGGTTTCCCCGGATGATGTTTTGAGCGAATATTGCAACCGGTGCTATGATGTTGATGAGGACGGCGTTTGCAAGCACGGTGAACGGAAAGAACCCGTGGGGCGGGCTACTGAGGTATGGTTCGATCGGAGAGAGCGGGATGCAGATTGTGATGATGATGAGAGCGTATGCATCCGCTCCCCCGAAGAGGTTTAAAGACCCGAAGAGGTAGAAGAATCCACAAAATATCGCAACCATGATGAGGTAGCCTGTTGCTATCCGCCAGTCGGCAAGGAAGATCTGCCCGTAGACCCATACCGCCACCGGGATCGCGATCGCGAGTGCGGGACGCCAGGTCTTATGCGGCACCCGGCGCTCTCGTACGTCCAGAACCGACGCATATATGAGTGTGATCCCTATCGCGATCGTTGCGATCATGAGCGGGACGGCGACCACGAGCGGAAGAGTCATGGGACAGTACTTTATCTACCTTTTATATCTTATGCCTGACGATCCCGCCTCGCAGGAAGTTCCCCGAATTTTGCGGGATGCCTCTCGTGAATGGGATCTTCTAAAGCCCAATCCCCGGGAATACGACAAAAACCCTATCTGCCTTCATTTCGCGCTCCGTCACCACAGGAACATCGGTTCATCAGCTCTCTCATCCGGTAGTTTTTTCTTAATGTTTATCGGGATCGAGATCGATCTGCCAAAAACTATTAATAATAGCATTGTTATGTGGTATATTGTGCCGGGACCCAGATCTCCCCGTTTGGTACACGAATTACAGAAATACCACATTTGAAGATGCGCATGGCTATAAACGACCTTGTAGACGAGATCCTCGAGCAGTCGATGCACGAAGGGTGCTTTACACTGAGTGAACTGCTACACTACAGCGGTATTCATTCCATTACCGGGATGGGAGTCTCAAGAGACAGAACGCATGCATTTTTCCTGGTTTTCTCCCGGGGTGAGCCGGATGGCGCCATATTCGTCGACGAGAAAGGGACGCTCTTTGGTGACTCGGCGGTCCTGCATCTGGATCTCGGGGAGAAGTTCGATCTCTATCAGGTGGCACCGCCGGTCGCTGAAGCACTGGTATCACGCTGCAGGATCTTCGAGAAGAGTCATCTGAAGAGGAATGGTCGCCTCGCTATACCGACCATTGGCGCTCCTTCCCGGCAGAGGGTGGGGGTGCTCTGTCTGACAGTGTACGTTGGCCAGGCACCCCTCGCCGGGGCTTATGTCTCGATCCGGAAAGGCAAACTCGTCATCACAGGTGATGTTACCGATTCAGGAGGCAGGGTCTGTTTCCGGTTGCTGAACGGACGTTACATGTGTGTGGTCTCGGATCGGACCGGAGAGCGAACACGGTGCATCGTTGAATTCCATGAACCTCAGGTAGAAACACGCGTTGATATTGGGAGCACAGAGGATGAGAGCAGGTGAAGATGAAGAACGCGAGTTGACGGCCACGATCCGAAATCTCCTCGCACAACCCCTGAAGGTGGAGGGTGGCGATGAAGAGATCACGCCCTCTCTGCTCCAGGATCAGTCTGGCGAGGAAGATGAGTGGGAAGAGGTGATCCCGGAGGACAGGAAGCAACCAGAGCCCCTGTCCGCACCGGCACCTGGCAGAGTGGATATCCGTTCGCTCATTGATTCAGTGATCGGGTCGAGGAGTACCAGACCCGGGGGCACGCCCGGCGATAATCCCGTCAGGGCGCTCCTCAAGCGAATTGAAAAGAAGGATGTAAGGCAGGGTGGGGAAGATGGTCTCTCTCCGCAGATGGAGGAGGACGACGGGGTAGACCTGGATCACAACGACCTGCCTGACTTCCCCGGGGGGTGGACAGAGGAGACTGATGCACCAATACCCGGAGATCCGGGGCTGGTGAGCCCCATGTACGATCATCACACCTCGTCCGATCCCGGCGTTCTGGAGGTGAGAGAACCCGGGACTGATGAAGTCCTCTCCACCGGTGTGGTCTCGGTCGATGAACTCGGTCATCTGGCCGACCTGATCCTCCCGAAGGGTGCGGTGTTTGGGGTCGAGGAGCTGCACATCAAGCGCAACGAACGACAATTCGAGTTTGTCGACAATGCCCGGGTTGTATCCGAATTTGATGAACTCTTTGCCAGGGCCTTCTCACCTGCCACACTCGCCGCTGCAGCGGTTACAGCAACGGCCGAGGCTGAGGGGGTTGTGGAGCCGGGGTTCGGGATCCTCAGCAGACTCCAGTTTCCAAGGACTGCGGAGACGATCGAGGAGTACAACCCGATCATCCACGGGCCGCTCGTCGATCTCTCCATGCGGTCATCACCGGAACTTGAGGAGATCGAACTCTATCCGGTGAACGAGCCGTACGCCTACGTCAGGGTGACGTACGACAGCGCAACCCACGAGTACACGTACAATATCCTTGAGCCCCTGCTCACACCCGGTGAACAGGAACTCTTCAACGAGATCAAGGAGCGCCTCTTTGAGACGCTTGATGTCGCTACCCGTGACCTCACCCGCGAGGAGGCGAGGAAGGCACTCCGGGATGCAGCGAATATCATCATCGCTGATTACGGGATCCGTCTTGAACCCCGTGGGCGGGAGAAGATCCTCTACCACGCGGAAAAGGAGTTCCTCGGCGACGGATTGATCGATCCGGTGATGCATGACGCTTACATCGAGGATATCTCCTGCGATGGTGTGGGAAGCACCATATTTGTCTATCACATGACGTATGAGTCGATGAAGACAAGCCTCGCCTACAGTGACACTACAGAACTTGACTCGTTTGTCACGAAGCTTGCTCAACGGGCCGGGAAGTATATATCGATCGCTGAGCCGATGCTCGACGCCACGATGAGCGATGGGTCACGTATCCAGATGACACTCGGGTCAGAGGTGACCGCCCACGGGTCGACGTTCACGATCCGTAAGTTCCGTGAAGAACCGATCACACCGACCGATCTCATCGAGTGGCATACCTTCTCGCCGCTCGGGATCGCCTTCCTCTGGCTCGCGGTCGAGAACGCCAAGTCCTGCATATTCGCCGGCGGGACGGCATCCGGAAAGACGACTACTTTAAACGCTATATCGCTCTTCATCCCGCCGCTGGCAAAGATCGTGACGCTTGAGGATACCCGTGAGTTGAAACTCCCCCACCCGAACTGGATCCCGAGCATCACGAGAGACTCGTTCTCGCAGGACGGGCGGGGCGAGATCGATATGTATGAACTCCTGCGTGCCGCCCTCAGGCAGCGCCCCGAGTACATCCTGGTCGGTGAGGTCCGTGGTCGTGAGGCCCTGACCCTCTTCCAGGCGATGAGCACCGGGCACGTCACCTATGCGACGATGCATGCAGATTCGGTGGCGAGCGCCGTCCACCGCCTGGAGAACCCGCCGATCAATGTGCCGAGGAACATGCTCTCGGCGCTCTCCCTGATGTCCATCCAGGTGCAGGCCCGGGTGGGCGGCCAGCGGATCCGGCGGAACAAGCAGCTCATCGAGATCCTGGATATCGATCCCAGGACGAACGAGCTGATCACGAACGAGGTCTTCCGGTGGCATCCTGCGACCGACGAGATCCACTACTCCGGCAAGTCCTACATCCTCGAGGAGATCATGGAAGGCCGGGGGTGGAGCGAGGAGAGGATGCAGGAAGAGCTCAAACGGCGGCAGGAGGTGCTCGAATGGATGCGTATCAAGAAGATCCGGCATTTCCGCGATGTGAGCAAGATCCTGGTCTCCTACTTCCGTGACCCGGAGTCGGTCATCCAGCGGGTGCGCTCCGATCTCTATGGGGAGGGTGCCCCGTGAACAGTTATGAGCGGTTCTGTTTCAACCTGATCGGCAGGGGTCTGAAGGAGAGGAGAGGGGACTTCATCAACCTCCGCCGGGATCTCGTGGGAGCCCGGATGAATACACCGTTCGAGGCGTACCTCGCGACGGCCTATGTCTCCTCGATCGCTGTGGGGCTGGTCGCTGCCGTGCTCATCGGGCTTCTTACCTACTTCCTGCGGGTTCCTGAGATGATCACCTATCGGGGGGCGGTCCCGGAGTTTATCTACGCCCTGAACGACTACAAGCTCATAATCGGCACCATCATCATCACGATCCTCTCGCTCCTGATCTTTGGTGGCATAGTGTACCTGATCTTCCTCCTCTATCCCGGTATACAGGCCGGGGAGCGCCGCCGGAATATCGATGCCACCCTGCCCTATGCGATCAACTACGTCACAGCGATGTCATCGGCGGGGATCACCCCTGATGAGGTCTTCCGGCTGCTCGGCCAGAGCAAGATCTATGGAGAGAGCGCCGTTGAAGCGCGGTATGTCGCCCGGGAGACAGACTTCTTCGGGAAGGATCTCCTAGAGGCTCTCAGGATGGTCTCGCAGGCGACGCCGAGTGAGCGGATGCGGGAGTTCCTGCAGGGGGCTGTTGCAAGCATCTCAAGCGGGAGTAACCTTACCGAGTATTTCCGCACGAAGGCTCACCAGTATACCCTTGAGAATAACCAGCAACAGAAGATGTTCCTTGAGACGCTCGGGCTGATCGCGGAGTCTTACGTCACCGCGATGGTTGCCGGGATGCTCTTTCTGATCATTCTACAGTCGGTGATGACGATCCTCTCCGGCGATTCAAACCCGCTCTTCCTCTATGTCATCATCTACCTGATCGTGCCGTTCGGGAGCATGATGTTCGTCATCCTGATCAGTTCCATGACTCCGGAAGTGTGATTATGGGGTTTAAAGATATTATCGACGATTTCCTGAATAGAACGCCGGGCCATGATGAGGCGGCGGATATCCCGACTGATACCTTCGAGGAGCAGGAGCGGGAGATTTTTGATAAGATCGAGGGGCACCGGAAGTACCGGGAAGGATTTTACCGGTTCATCAGGCACCCCCTCCAGGTGATGATGGAAGATCCCGTCACTGTCCTCTTCGTATCAATCCCGGCGGCACTCCTCCTCCTCATCGGTGGAACTCTGAACCTCGTGTTCTCCTATGGTCCCGGGGTTCTCTTCACGACGACGATGGTCGACGATGTCCTGGTCTTTGCCCTCCTCATCGCCATCGTGCCGCTTGCGATCCTGGATCTCAAGGAGGCGCTCCGTGTCTCAAGCATCGAGGCATCCCTCCCGAACTTCTTCCGGGACGTGGCCGGGATGAATGACTCGGGTATGACGCTCCCGCACGCGATCCACATCGTCTCTGAGGGTGAGTACGGGGCACTCACGCCGCATATCCGCAAACTGGATACCGAGATGTCCTGGGGTATACCGTTTGTAAAAGCCATCCGGCGGTTCGGAGATGCGGTGAACACGCCGCTTGCCGAGCGGAGTGTTGACCTGATCGCACACGCGAGTTCCGCCGGCGGTGATGTCAGCGAGGTGCTCCGGGCGGCGGCTCACGATGCGTACGAGTTCTTCAACCTGAAGTCGGAGCGGAGGAACGGTATGATGATCTACATGATCATCATCGTTATGTCGTTCTTTGTCTTCCTCTTCGTCATCGGGGTGCTCTCAAGCACGTTCCTCTCGACCATGGCAGAGGCGGGCGAGGCGGTCGCCGGCTCGGGTTCGAGCCAGACGTTCATGGGTACCGTGGATCTCTTCCTCTACAACCGGCTCTTCTCCCACTCCGCGCTGATCCAGGGGTTCTTCTCGGGGCTTGCGGCGGGTATCATGGGCGAAGGCCGGGTGCTCGCGGGGCTGAAGTACTCCGCCATCATGGTGCTGATCGCCTGGGTCGCGTTCCGGTTCTTCATCTGAGGGGCCGGAACCGGTTTTTTTTGCAGGGGGCCGGAATCGGGTTTTCGGGTGCGGTGAGGAGGAGGGGGTGTGGTGGATCGCACATCTCCCGGAGATTATTTAACCTCCTGGAAAAGATATTCCATCATGAAGATGCAGGCGATCATCACCGGCAGAAAGGTCCACGATGTGGGCTACCGTGTGTTCTTGCTCCAGAGATGCCTTGATCTGGGATTCCAGAAGTTCAGAGCAAGAAACCGGGTACAGGATGGTGCCGAACAGGTGGTGGTGCAGTACGAGGGCGATCCCGGGCAGGTGGATGCATTCAATTCCATCATCCGGGAGGAGCACCCCCCGGATGCGGATGTCTCTGATATTGTGTTTGAGCAGTATGAGGGGTATGTCATCCCAGCAATTGACTATATACATATAATCCAGATCGAGCAGCTCGCTAAAGGTATTCCGGCAATCATCAGCATCGATAAGATACAGGGTAAGATGCTTGAAAAGCAGGATTGTATGCTCGAAAAACAGGATAGCATGCTTGAAAAGATGGATTGTATGCTCGAAAAACAGGATAGCATGCTTGAAAAACAGGATAATATGCTTGAAAAGATGGATCAGATGGAGGGGTCGATCACGAGCGAGATCCGCGATCTCCGTACTGACATGTGTTCCCACCTTGATCGGCGCCTCTCTACAATGGAAGCGGATATCCAGCAGATCAAAGCAAAAATTGGCCTGATCTGAGAATACCGGGAACTCTTATCGGTCGCCACACTTTTTTTACCCACCATCCCCAAAATACGCCATGATCGCATCCATATCCACGTTCTCCTCGAAGTGCCGGGCGAGGTCATCGTAGGCGGCATCGCCATCCGTCGCCGACTCAAACGGTACCCCCCGCCGCTCCGCGAGGTATGCGAGGAGAGCGTTTGCGGCGCCCGGGTTCTGGAAGATGCCGTGCATGAATGTTCCAAAGACCAGGCCGTCCGGTGTTGCGGCCCCATCGCCGGCGAACGCCTCGGGCAGGGCCTGGCGTTCAGTCTCGCCTGAACGGATCTCATAGCCACTCACATCACCCATACTGGAGAGGATCGGGCCGGGGCCGGTCGCCTGCCGCCTGACCTGTGCCGCCGCTCTCTGGTCTCCGGCCGATGTCGTGATGACGTCGAGGAGCCCAAAGCCTTCATACTCCGCATCTGTATCGACCACCCGCCGGCCGAGCATCTGGTAGCCGCCGGCGATCCCGATGACCGGTATACCCTGCTCCCGGGCATGCCTGAGTTCCTCCCCCGTCCCCGCCCGCCGGATGACCTTGAGATCCTCTATGGTATCCTTCGTCCCCGGGAGGATGATGCAGTCGTAGCCGGCGAGCGGTGCCCCCGGCGGGACGTAATCCACCGTGGCGTGGCGCTCGAGGAGTTCAAAATCGGTGAAGTTTGTGATCCCCGGGAGGCGGATGACGGCGATCCGCACGGGGTTCCCGGTCGCCTTCCGTCCCTTATCCTCAAGCGAGAGCGAGTCCTCGCTCGGGAGCGGTATATCCACGTACGGGACAACCCCGAGGACCGGGACGCCCGTGAGCTCCTCAAGTTTCTCCACCCCGGACGCGAAGAACCCTGGATCGCCCCGGAACTTATTTATGATTATCCCGGCGACGAGCGGCCTGATATCATCAGGGAGGAGAGCCAGCGTCCCGTAGACCTGTGCAAAGACCCCGCCGCGCTCGATATCAGCGACGAGGATGATCGGGAGCGCGAGGCTCCGGGCGAGCCTGATGTTTGCTATATCGCGGTCGTAGAGGTTCACCTCCGCCGCTCCTCCGGCTCCTTCCACCACGACGTGCCCGTAGCGGCCCCGCAGGCGCTCAAACGCCGCCACCGCCTCTTCGAGGAGCCTATCGGTCTCGATGTAGTAGTCGCGGATATGCACATCCCTGTATGGCCGGCCGAGCAGGATCACCTGTGACGTCCGATCACCCATCGGTTTGAGGAGGATCGGGTTCATATCGGCCATGGGCTCAATACCCGCGGCGAAGGCCTGCACGGCCTGGGCCATCCCGATCTCACTCCCATCGGCTGTGATATAGGAGTTGAGACTCATATTCTGTGATTTAAACGGCGCGACCGGGATCCCGCGGCGGTAGAGCGCACGGCAGAGCGCCGTCACCGTCACGCTCTTTCCCACGTGGGATGCAGTTCCGAGCACGATAAGAGACATTG
>JGI24709J26583_10001656_pt1 | contig 18852 bp, 15 predicted proteins | sample BioPla2DNA1_FD_26583 | JGI IMG/M metagenome (IMG submission 26583) | reverse complement strand
CTCCTATTGGTCGTTCCTTCTGAAGTCAGCATAGTTCTAGCTGGAAGCGACAACTCATCATATGGGCTCATCGAGCCTTCGGAATACAAATATTCAAAACCGTTTTTGTCTTTTCTAGGGATTTTCTTTGAACCACGAAGATATTCATACTTTTTGCGTTGTGATTCGCTTAAGAAGTAGTGCATCAACGCCATCTTTTTCAACTATTTTGCTTAAGGTCATTGGCTTAACTAAAACTGGTTTTGTTTTTACTGTATACACTTTATCGCCAATCATGTAACCCGCATTTTCAAATGCAGCGTGGAATTTATCGGAAACAACAACTAAATCCTTATACCCTTTTTTGAAGTCATAATCTTTAATCGATTTTTCCGCAAATTCTTCAATTGGGAATTCTTTTGCAAAAATGCCTTTTGAAGAAATCTTAGCCGCTTATTTTGGTGGAAAACCACAATGGTCAGGAAATAAACTATATAAAATAGGCGATAAGAGAATGTAGCCCCCTCGTCGGAATGTAGGAAACACACCTGCACACCGCACCCCCACATCCAAAATACGTGGAGCCATTTTTTTGTTGCTTTTGGAACGATTTCAAAATGCACCCCCTTACCGCGCGTGAGAGAAATTCGCCGAGAGGGAAAATAAGAGTCTTCAGTTTGACCCTTAAATGAATTTAAGTTCATAAGTAAAATCACCTTAAGAGTCGAACAGGAACGACACTCCCCATCCAAGATGATACCCAAGTGGTGAACGAAACGACAGATAGGAGATTACGTAACTGAAATTCGCTCCCCACGCTCTAAAGATGACTCCAAATCCCTTTATCGTGGTTCGCTTAACCGGAATACAACATCCAGTTACTGAACCAATTCTTCTTAAACTGGATTTATCTTGTTTATGTGGTATTTGTTTTGTTAGATACATAGTATCTAAAGGAGAACAAAAATGAGTGAGAAGATTACCCTAACCGAAGTTAGAAAAGACGGAACCAAAGTCGAATCCATCAGTATCAGTCGAGAAGACTTAAACATCGGAGTGAAAGCCTTAAGTGAACTACGCCGCAACAACATGGGATTGGTAACCTACGGCCAAATCAAGAAACTTGAAGACTACATCAAAAGAACTGGAAAAATGGTTGCTTCTGCTCAATTTTTTCAATCCTTCCATCTTACTTTCTCTGATAACCGTGATTCTATTGACCTATAAATACGTTTTATCTTCTTTCCTTTGAAAAACAATATGTTATAGTGTAATATAAACTTTACAGTGCGCTTTTGTTAGGGATTTAAACCCCGACTCACTTCAATCGCACTTGCTATAAAGGAATAGATATGATCATTCAAGTCGGTAATTTAGCTTACTTTATTGCTCTATTAATTACGATCTTAATCGTCGTAGGATCTTACTATTTATTAAAGAATAAATCCAAACGTTTTCAATATAATTATTTGCTCATCTGGTGTTTTATTGGTTTTGCCTTACACTTTGCTAAGCAATTAGTGTATCAAGACATTTCTCAACTTTCAAAATCTACGGCGGAAAACATTTGTGCGGTTTCAACCCTTGTTTTCCCATTCATTATGCTTATTAAACGGAAAAGTGTGTTACATGATTTTATGTTCTTTATCGGCCTCATTGGTGGACTTGCAGGTGTGCTATATCCGACAGAAGCGCTTGGTAAGGATGTCTTAACATTTGAAACCATACGATTCTATTTTTGTCACATTTCCTTATTTGCTGTACCACTTTTACTAGCTTTACTGAATTTAAGAAGACCTGATCTCAAAAAATGGTGGCTCATTCCCTTATGTTTCTTGGGGTATCAAGTGATTATTCTTTTTAATACGGCCTTGCTTACATTTACTGGTATGGTCACAAGAGAGGGTTATACCCCATTTGAATTATTTATGTCGCGGAAATACTTAAATAACTCATTCACATTTGGTCCAACTGACGACATGGGCGCTGTGGGTGCATTTATTGGCAATCTCACACTTCCATTTATGAAGAAAGACATCTTTAATATTAATAACGGGGAATTAACCTATTGGCCTGTTATATGGTTACTTATTCCTTCTTATATCTTATTCGTGCCCCTATATACCCTATTTACAATTCCCTTCACAATTCATACGCGCATTAAGGCACGAAACGTTAAGCAATTCATTGTTGAAGCAGAAGACTAATTGATTGATAAGCCACGCTAATGCGTGGTTTTCTTCTATAAACAGAAGCCGTATAATCGAGAAAGAGTTTGTAAATATATGAAAATTAGTGTTATTGGTTATGCAGGCAGTGGGAAATCAAGTTTTGCAACTAAACTTGGTATTCATTACAATATTGAGACGACTTATTTAGATAAGTTACATTTTGAACCTGGTTGGGTAGAACGCGACAAAGAAACACGTAATACAATGATTAAGACGATATTANAAAATGATAANTGGATTATTGATGGCAGTTATACGTCTGCAGTTATAGAACGTNTTGAACAGGCAGATCAGACCTTCTTTTTTAACTTCAATCGCCTTAAGTGTCTTTATGGGGCGCTTGTAAGAAGAATTAAGTATCGCAATAAGCCTAGAAGAAGTATGACAGAAGGCAATAAAGAAAAATTTGATTTTAAGTTTATGATGTGGATTCTTTTCGACGGGCGAACGAAAAAGAAACGTGAGTTTTATCGCAACCTTGTAAAGTTATATAGTGATAAGGTCATTGTTTTTAAAAATAGACGACAAGTCAATTGCTATCTTAAATCACTAGGGATTAACGATTTTAAAGTCAAATCGTGAGTATAATGCTATGATTTAACAATTAGGAAAATGTATGAAGAAACAAACACGGATTGAAAAATATTTGGGTAAATTAACATCCTTAAAAGGCAAAACCTATATTGTCACAGGGGCGAATAGTGGGCTTGGTTATAGTGCAACTAAGCATCTTTTAAGCCTCGGGGCGCATGTTGTCATGGCGTGCCGTAACCTTAACAAGGCGTCTTTAGCAAAAGACAGTTTAATAAAACTATATCCTAATGGAAAACTTAGTCTATTTGCTTATGATCAGGCTGATTTTGAGTCGATTGAAACATTTGCTTTGGCGATTAAAGAAAACGTGGCAGTACTTGACGGAATTGTTCTTAATGCTGGCCTCTATCACCCTAAAAAAGGTCTTAAAACAAAGCAAGGGTTACCACTGACAATGGGCACGAACTATATGGGAGTTTACTATCTTCTTAAAGCACTAGAGCGACACGCTATTTTTAAGAAGAATCCTCATATGCGCATCATTTTTGTCGGTTCTCTCTCCTGGCATCATGTGAAGGTTAAGAAAATTAAAGAACAGCTCTCCATTGAAAAGGGAAACTTAACTGACCAATACGCACGTTCAAAAACGGCAATTGGTAAACTCGCCTACTTTTTATCACGTCACATTGAGAATGACTATTTATTTTTGAATTCGAGTATAAAGGTTCTGATCATGCATCCAGGTGTAACAGGGACGAATATTGTCGGTGCCGCGAATAGTTCAATGCCGAAATGGATTGCTCGTATTGCCCCTACATTTCTTAATATCTTCACGCATACACCGGATGTCGCAGCGCTAGGGATTATTAAACTTCTTGCCACTACAGAAGTAGATGAAAATAAGTTAGTCGCACCCCGTGGCTTATTCCAAATCAGTGGTTATCCGCGACTTAAACATTATCCTTATAACCTAAGAAAAGATGGACCTACTTTGCTTAAGACAAGTGAAGAAGTAATCGCCACAATAGAACACAAAAAATAAAATTTATATTTGTATGTATATTGATTTTATTGTGCTACACTCTACTAGGCTTTAGAAAGATGAGTAAGAAATAAGCCAAAAAGTTACATAACGCCTGTCATCAAATTGACAGTATGAACATATATATAGAAGATTCTCTATTCCATGAATTCAGGTGCGCTGTTTAGCTTTATTCCATTTAATGGATTCATCGCATGAATTTATGATTCATAGAAAAGAGAAAAAATGACATTTGCAAGTTTAGACATTATTAAGCCTATTTTAGACGCGATTGATGAAGAAGGATTTATTAACCCATCAGAAATTCAAAAAGAAGCGTTACCAATTATTCTAAGTGGACGTGACCTTTTAGCAAGCGCCCAAACAGGCACCGGGAAAACCGCTGCTTTTGCGTTACCGATTATACAAGCCTTACATTTAAGTAAGGAAGAAAACACAAGAGGACCACTTAAGGCCCTCATTTTAGCGCCTACGCGTGAACTTGCTGAGCAAATTAAAAGTAGTTTTAAGATTTTCGCAAGTAAGACAAATATTAAAGTTGGAGCCATCTACGGAGGGGCCTCACAAAAAGCCCAAGAAGGGATGCTTAATAAGGGTATTGATGTTCTTGTAGCGACCCCGGGCAGGCTCATCGATTTAATGAACCAAAAGATTGTTAAGTTAAATGAAGTACAATACTTCGTGCTCGATGAAGCGGATACCTTACTCGATATGGGCTTCATTAAAGATGTAAAGTTCATTAAAGGTTTCATTCCGAAAACAAGACAAACATTGATGTTCTCTGCGACCATTTCTAAAGAAGTGTCTGCATTAGCAAGTGAACTCTTAAATGATCCCCTTCAATTAGAACTCGCACCACCTAACATGATGTTAGAAAAAATTAATCATTCTGTCTTCTATGTTCAAAAGAAAGACAAAAAAGAAGCTTTACTGGATTTACTCACTAGTCCAGAACTTGAAAGTGTGCTCGTCTTTACACGCACCAAACATGGGGCGAATAAACTCGTCACCTTCCTACAAGAATATGGTTTAAAAGCAGACGCCATTCATGGCAATAAATCGCAAGCCAAGCGTCAACAAGCGCTAGATGACTTTAAGGCCAAAAAACTACGCGTACTCGTCGCTACTGATATTGCAGCCCGCGGCATTGATATCAATGAATTAAGTCATGTCATTAACTTTGACCTCCCAGATAGTCCTGAAACGTATATTCATCGGATTGGTCGTACGGGTCGCAAGGGTTTAAAGGGCGAAGCATATAGCTTCTTTAGCAATGAAGAAAGAGGTCTATTAAAGGCTGTTGAAAAGCACACAGGTCTTAGCTTACAAGAAAAGACACTTGTGCCAGTTACGGAAGACTCTAAATTCCGTAAAGTGGTCGATATTATCTTAGAAGAAGAAAAAGCAAAGAAACAGGAAAAAGACGCTATGAGCACAAAAGAAAAGAAACTTATCTCTACTAGCCCACGTGACTTCGGCAAACATAAAGAAGAAAGTCATAGCAAAAAAAGATCGTACCAAAATAAGGCAAGCGAAGCTTTTATTGAAATTGAAGAAGAAGAAAAGAAGAGTAGAAGTGCTTCTTATAAGAAAAATAAGAAAACCTATGGTCCTACTCGCTTAGCAAGAAAAACTAATGTAGAAGAAGCTGGAACATTCGAAGTAGATAAGAAAGACACACGCAAATCTTTTAAGTCAGGTAGAAAGTCTAATAGTGATACATCCTATTCCCTTAGAGAAGAAAGAAATAACGATCGCAATGATTATCGTGGAACCTCTAAAGGAAGTTATGGAAAAAAAGCCTATCAAGGCAAAGAAACATCACGCGGTGAATATCAAGGTCGTTCTCAAAGACCTTCACATCGTCAAGATGATAGAAGTACCTCTAGAGATACAGAAGCTGCAAGAAGTGAAAACTTCCGTGCGTTGACCGATCGTCCACAAAGAAAGACACGTGCTTATGATGATAGATCAGGACGTCGCGATGATCGCCCAAGCCGCGCCTCATGGAATAAGGATAACAAGAGCCGCGATGTTGAATTCACTGGTCGTCCAAAGTCACCTAACCGGCCAAAGAAAAGTAGAAGTGAAAAGGGTTTCGTTGATGTTGGTGAAAAAGAATTATATGGCAAAAAGAGTGCTAAGGCTCCTTACAAGGGTAAGCGCACTTATAAATCAGATAAACCAAAAAGAAGTTATCGTTAATTAAAAAGTAGATCGTAGTGATCTATTTTTTTAAATCGTTTTGGGAATTAATAACGGCTTGTTTTTTATAGCTGCTATGTAAGTGGACACGTAAGTGCGGTTGAAGTAAGAAGAACGAATCGATGATGCCTAGAATATAGAAGAGTGGCGAGAAGAGTAACATCGCGATTGTTGGCCATAAATACATACGCTTATGATAGCGACAGGCGATAAAGCGTACGACCGTGGTAAAGCCTTCTAGAACATAAAAGACGTAACTAATGGCAAAGATATTGAACCCAATAATGAGAAAGACTTTCCAAACGCCAAGTGCAGATGCAAAGAAGAAGGCACCGATTGCAGTAGCAACAATAAGTGGGAGGAACACGATCGACCAAAGACGTGGGATGAACATATGAATTCCCGAGAAGGTGTGACCATATTCTAGTTTAAAGACGCGTTTAGCAAGTGCATGTGTTGTTGCATGTGTAAGAACAGCTTCAACAACACCGGTCACAATGATGATTGCGGGCACAATTGCTTCTGCATAAGTTAAGGCAAATGTCTTAAATGTTTCAGAAAAGTTCATAAAACTTAAGAGTTCAAGAATTTCTTCAGTAATAGCTTTGACTTCGAAGCTAAATGGTTCACCTGTAATGTGACTAGAGAAAACAAAGAGAATAAGATAATTGGCAATGATATCTGCAAGGATAATGAGTAATAAACGCAGTTGGTGTTTCATGTGCCGTTCAGCGATATAACCGTGCAAAATACCAACAAGGGCAGTAACAGTTAGAACGACAAAGCCTTGCATCTTCGCGTCAAATAGTTCACCCGCGAATGGTTTTAAGATGAAGGGCGAGAAGGCCACAATTAAACCAAGCGGAATGGAGGCAATCGCGTCCTCATACTTAATTGTAAAAATGGCGATTGGCACAGGAATTAAAAATAAAAAGAAGTGGGCCGTACCTGTCACCACTAAGAGGAGATACGCTAGGAGTGTAGCAAGAGACACAACCACCGTATCGATAACTAAGGATTTCTTTGTTAACTTTGTCATAATTGCACCTAATTGATTTAAAACATAACGCGCTCTATGCCTATGTCAACGTGATTATAGCATAAACTATAATATAAAAAAGACTATTCGAGAATTATTTCACCAAAAAAACTTTTTTCGCGATAGTCGCGATTACAGGACCATTTATTTTAATAAAATAAAAAGCACCCGATATCCTAGTTTTTTTTTGGTGATTTAATGATTACAATGACCATATGCAAGGCCGTATGAAGAAGGAAGTCAACTTAAACATTAAGCGACGCGGCATCCTCAGTCGCATTTTTTCCCGGGCCACTTTGTTCTCGCTTCTTTTCCTTGCTCAAATTGTGCTTGTGATTCTTTTTGCAGTTGAATTTGCCCACTATTATCAGGTCTATTACTGGCTTGATGTCATCTTTAGGCTAGCTGCTCTCATTGTTATGCTTTTTAAGAAAAGTGAGACACCCTACAAAGTTACTTGGCTCATTATCATTACCCTATTCTCCATTTTAGGTGCTGCAATTTATCTTCTTATTAGTCTTGATTCCTTCCCTTATCGGATGAGAAGAAGAATTAAAAGACAGGAATATGACATTTCAAATCTGCAAGCCTTTAATCCCCAAAATATAAAAGACCTTGATAAGGTCGATAGTCGCTATACCGGTGTCGCAAATTATATTTCCTATAGTGGCGCTGCTCCGACTTTCAAAAATAATCCCCTCACTTACTATGAGTCAGGCGAAGCGAGCCTCCACGATTTCCTTAATGATTTAAAGAAAGCTAAAAAGTTCATCTTCCTAGAATTATTTATTGTTAAGCAAGGCACATTTCTCCAAGAAATCCTTGCTGTTTTACGAGAAAAGGCAAAGGAAGGCGTCGAAGTTAAATTCTTATATGACGGTTTTAATGCGATGCTTTCCCTTCCCTTTTCCTATCCAAAGCGTCTAGCCAAAGTCGGTATCGAAACACGTGTATTTCTCCCGCAAAAAACTCCTTTTTTTCATCGTGAAAGTTATCGTAGTCACCGCAAGTCCGTTATTATTGATGGACGAATTGCTTATGTCGGTGGCGTAAACATTGGTGATGAGTACGTAAATCGTATTAGACGCTTCGGCTACTGGAAGGATGCGATGCTTCGTGTTGAAGGCGATAGTGTGAATAGCATTACACTCACTTTCCTAGGCATGTGGGATCATAAGGCTAAGAATCCCCTCGACAAGAAGAACTACCTAGTAAAGACAAGGAAAGATCGGCACACAAAAAACTTTGTTATCCCCTACTCTGATAGTCCCTTTGATGATGAGCGCATGGGCTTTAATGTTTATCTAGAGATTATCAATAAGGCTGTTGATTATGTGTATATTTCTTCCCCCTATCTTGTCTTAGATAGTGAATTTATCAAAGCCTTGCGTTATGCCTCTAAACGAGGCGTGGACGTGAGAATTTTGGTCCCCTCAATACCCAAGAAAATCCCTAATTACGTCGCTAAGAGTTACTATAAGACGTTTGTGACAGCAGGCATTAAAATATACGAATACCTTCCTGGATTTAATCACTCTAAAATATTTGTAAGTGATGATGTCGTATTTAGTGTCGGCTCCATTAATCTAGACTATCGAAGTTTCTATTTAAGTTACGAAAATGCAATCTTCGCCTATGATAAAACGGTTGCACCTCTTATTAGAGCGGACTTAATGAAGGCTTATAAGGTTAGTAAACTCATTAGCACTCAAGAGTTAAAATATCTTAAGAAACATCACATATTCTTAGGCTATCTCTTCCGTTTCTTTGCCCCCTTATTTTAAAAGGAGAAAGATATGACAAATTTAAATAGTTATACAAAAATTTACACGATTACGACAATTAATTAGATCGCTTTGATACCCTTTCACCGAAAGGTATTCTTGATCTATTTCAAGATATCGCCTCACGTCACGCGGCGATGCTTAATGCAGACTATAGTGACATGATGAAATTGGGGCTGATGTGGGTAATCGCAAGAAACCATATTAAAATCGTCAAAGACATGCCCTATGGGGGAGATGTAATCGTAGAGACATGGCCCTTAAAGCCATCACGCTTTTATTACGACCGAATGTATCTTATAAAGACCTTAGGTGGCGACACCCTTGTTAAGGGTCGCTCGAGATGGATTTTAATGAACCATCAAACACGGAGAATGGAAAGTTCACTTCGCTATACTTATCCGCTGGATGACTATCTTAATGTTGATTTATTTGATGATGATTATCCAATTATTGCCAAATTACAAAGAGACAAACCTAGTTTTACGCATCAAGTTTTGTTAAGTGAACTTGATCACAATATGCACTTCAATAACTCAAGATATGCAGAAGTGGTGTATAATATTCTCGGGCAGAAAGAAAAAAGCGCTATNGAAGATATGTATCTTTACTACCACTCAGAAGTAAAGTTAGATGACGTGATCGTGCTTCAAGCAAATGTTATAGGGAACTATACTTACATTAGCGGTTATGTCGGGGAGACGCTTGTCTTTNCTAGCCTTGTTATCTTGAGGTAAAATTATGATTAAAAAAATCGTAGTCGCAGGTGGTTGTTTTTGGGGTGTCGAACATTTCTTTTCAATGATGGACGGCGTGCTTGATGTTGTCAGTGGCTACGCTAATTCAAACGTCAAAAATCCATGTTATCTAGAAGTTAAGAAACAGTTAACAACAGCGGTAGAAGCTGTAGAAATTAAGTATGACGATAGTGTGCTATCGTTACAAACAATTTTTGATCATTTGTTCAAAATCATTGATGTGACCGCGATTGATCACCAAGGTGGGGACTATGGTCACCAGTATCGAAGTGGTATTTATTATACCCAGGAAGAAGAAAAACTACTCGCTGAGAGTATGATAAGTACTCTCCAAAAAGCGTACGAAGAAAAAATCGCAGTCGAAGTCTTGTCTCTAACAAACTTTTATTTAGCAGAAGATTATCACCAAGATTACTTAATGAAGAATCCTGATGGATACTGCCATATTAATTTNCATAAACTTGATGATAGGCATAAGAAAATTGATAAAGAGACACTATATAAAGAGGTCCTAACTGAACTTGAAGGTTTACTTGATCATGATTTATATGAAGTCAGTATCCTTGCAAATATCTCAGCCTTACTAAAAAATAAGTTTCCTTACTACTCGTGGGTAGGGTTTTATCTAAGCAATGATGAGTACTTATACTTAGGTCCCTTTCAAGGAAAAGTGGCCTGTGAGAGGATTACTTTCGGTAAGGGTGTATGTGGTACTTCGTTTAGTAAGAAGGAAACAGTCATTGTCGATGACGTCCATACCTTTGTTGGATATATTGCCTGTGACTCAGGCAGTAATAGTGAAATAGTAGTTCCTTTACTTAACAAAGATAACAAAGTCATTGGTGTTTTAGATGTTGATTCATATCGATTTGGAGCATTTAATCAAATTGATAAATGGTACTTAGAAGAACTTGTAAAAAAGCTGAAAGATTACCTAAAGTAAAATAGTCACTTTTCTTCTTTTATAACGTTGCTATTTATTTACTTTTTAACTAAAAATGGGTATTATAATCCCATGCGCTTGTAGCTCAGTTGGATAGAGTACAACCCTCCGAAGGTTGGGGTCGCACGTTCGAATCGTGTCAAGCGCGCCATAACATGCATCCGTGATGAAACTGGTAGACGCGTTGGACTCAAAATCCAATAGTAGCGATACTGTGTCGGTTCGAGTCCGACCGGAGGCACCATATTGAAACAACTGTGTTGATACGAGATTTCTATCTCAAATCAGCACTTTTTCTTTATTTTTAGGCATTTTTGGTAGGGTTCAAGTCCCGTTACCAATTAAAACGCCTATTTTTTAATTAACTTAAAATAGTTATCTGTTATGCATTACCACGAAAGGTCTTGAAAAAACACGAAAGCTCATTGTTGACCACGAAAGCACCACGAAAGGTTCAGACTATCGTGTAAAGCATAAAATTCATATATAAATTATTCCCAATTAGTAGATATTTTTTAATAAAGTGCTATAATTTTATATGAACTGACAAAGTATTGGAGGTAAGCATAATGCAATATGATTATCCAAAGGCAATTCTTATATTACGAGCTAAATTAAATATTTCACAAGAGGAGCTAGGTAAAATGATAGGAGCGTCTTTCACATCGGTTAATAGATGGGAAAATGGACACTATGAACCTACAAAATTAGCAAAAATGAAATTACAAGAGTTGTTTGAAAAATACGAAATTGAAGTAGAAATAAAGGAGGCAAAATAAAATGGCAAAGTTAAATGCTATTGATTTATTTGCTGGCGCAGGAGGACTATCTGAAGGTTTTCTCGAACAAGGGCAATTCAATTTTTTAGCTCATGTTGAATGGGAAAAACCTATGGTAGACACTTTAAAAAATAATCTTGTTAAGAGATGGAATTATACAGAAGAACACGCAAAAAAGGCCGTTGTTTTATTTGATGTTCAAAAAACCGATGAACTTCTTAAAGGAAATTGGTCTGAAGAAACAAAACAAATGTATGAAAAATACAACGACAATTTGATTGTATCTAAAGGCTTAGATGGAATCATTAATAAACAAAAAGTGGATGTTATTATTGGTGGGCCTCCTTGCCAGGCGTATTCAATTGCAGGAAGAGCTCAGGATCCAAACTCAATGAGAGATGATTATAGAAATTATTTGTTTGAGAGTTTTGTAAAGATTGTAGATTACTATAGACCGTCTGTTTTTGTGTTTGAAAATGTGCCTGGTATTTTAAGTGCTAAACCTGGTGATAGATACATAATTGATAGAATAAAAGAAGCTTTTGATGAAATAGGATATGAAATTAGAACACCTGAAAAAATGAAAAAATCAATTTACTCAGCTGCTGACTATGATGTTCCACAAGAAAGGCACAGGGTTATTATTTTTGGTGTTTGTAAAGATTCTGATTATAATTTGGAAGATTTTTATTCTGCTTTGGATTTGGAAAAAAGAAGCGGACCAAAGAAAACTGTTAGAGATGCAATTGGTAGTTTGCCAAAATTTCGAGTATTAAACGAGCCAAGAAAAGAAAATGGTCATAATGTTTCTCACGAATTGATTGGTGATGTTCATATCCCGCTTCATATTGCTAGATATAACAATAAAAGAGATATTGCAATGTTCAAAACGTGGCTATCTAATTCCATGAATAATTGTTCTACTGAAGAAAAACTAGCATTTTATAAAAGCATTACCGGTAAAACATCTAATCATAACAAGTATAGAAATATTGAATGGGATAAGCCTTCACCTACTATAGTTTCTCATTTGCAAAAAGATGGATTCATGTTTATTCATCCAGACATCAATCAACTGAGAACTATTACAATTAGAGAAGCAGCGTTACTTCAAACATTCCCTATGGATTTTGAATTCATTGGTTCCAATCCGTACTGTTTTAAGATGATTGGTAATGCTGTACCTGTTTTATTTGCAAAGAGTATCGCTACAGCAGTTTATAACGTTCTTTGCGGAGGAATTAATAATGACAAATAAACGAGTTTTTAATGTACTAGTTGCTTGCGAAGAGAGTCAACGTGTTTGCACAGAATTTAGAAAATTAGGTATTAATGCATATAGTTGTGATATTTTACCCTGTAGTGGTGGTCACCCTGAATGGCATTTCAAACAAGATGTTTTAGAAGTAATAAAAAATAAAGGTGGGGTATTAGAAACTGGCAAAGAAGAATACATTGAAGGTGATTGGGATTTAATGGTTGCCCATCCACCTTGCACATATTTGGCAGTGAGCGGTGCTAAATGGTATTACCATCCTGATGACAAAGATCTTCCTATTGAAAAACGAAGACCTCATCCCAAATTTCCAAACAGAGCTAAGGATAGAGAGGATGATGCTAATTTCTTTATGGCATTAGCTAATGCAAATATTCCAAGAATAGCAATTGAAAACCCTGTTGGTATTATGAATACAAGATTTAGAAAACCGGATCAAGTTGTACAACCTTGGATGTTTGGAGATTCAGCTTCCAAGAAAACATGTCTTTGGTTGAAAAACTTGCCCCCACTTAAACCTACCGATATAGTCGATGAAGGCGAGTATATTGAGTTTGAAAGCGGAAGAAGATTAGCAAAATGGTATTCTGATGGATTAACAAAAACGAAAACTGCAGAAGAAAGAAGAACATGGAGAAGTAAAACTTTTCCTGGGTTTGCAAAAGCAATAGCAGAACAATGGAGTGAGGTGTTAAAAAATGAAGATTTATGCAAGAAAGATTGATAATCAATTTATAGAAAAACAAGTAAGTTACACAAAAGAAATTTTGCGTGATTTTTTGGATAATAAACAGGATCATGATGTTATTTTGTGTGAAGGTAGAACTTCAAAAAAGACTCTCAAGGTTGCACTGCTTTTAGCAACTGATCCAAGATTTGATAATAATATTAAACAAATACTTAAAGCAGAAGGCGACTATCAAATCGGCGATTTAATGCTTATGTATAAGTTTAAGACAAAATATATAGTTGAATTAGTCAAAAATGGTACTGAAAAGCATAATTCTTTAGATGCTGTTTTCTCCGATGGGGATAGACATGTTCTACTAGAAAAGGATGGCGACACTTCTATGGACATCAAACAATTAATAAAAGAAAAATATGAAGCACACAGTGATTTTGATATCAATAATGAAAATGAAAGATATTCAAGATTCCAAAGTTTATATGGCAAAGATGTGATTTCAGCACTAAATGGCAAAGAACTTCTGTATCGCCTTTTTGCAAAGAAAGAAATGGATGAGAATAGCCTTATTTATAATATTGAACATAATAACTATTACCGTAGATTTGGTGGTGTCGGTGGTGGAAGTTCCTTCAAATACCCTTTGTTTTTCTATTCTAAGAAGAACACATGGATTAAAGGAACCAGAAAAAACATCATTGAGTTAACTGAAAGCGAAGCTATTTTTTATGCGGAAGAATTAAGAGATAAATTAGTCTCATTATTTGATGCAGTAGAAGAAATAAAACCTTTAGATTCTATTGAAAAATATCAACAACTTGAAACTATTGTACTTAGTGATTCGTTATTTACAAAGCAATGGGTATTAAAGTATTTACATATGCTTTATCCTGATTTCTTCTCAACATTCTATTCTCGTGAATGGATTGAAAAGGTAGCAACCAAACTAGGCATTAAGGTTGAAGGCGGTAATGTGTCATTGAATGGACAAATCTCATTAGTTGCTAACGAACTTGAAATCCCTAATGTTTTCTTTGCTCATGTAATTTATGAATTACTTGATTTTGATAATAATGATGAAGATGAAGTTGAAGACGAAGAAGATGATGTTGAAGTAGAGGATGCAATTAAAAGTAAAGAACTTCCAACTCGTAGTCCAAGAACCACTAGGATTCATCCATTAAACGCTATTCTTTATGGTGCTCCAGGAACTGGTAAAACATATGCCACAGCTGAATATGCGGTTGCCATTATCGAGAATAGAGATATTAAAGATGAAGACCGTGAAGAGTTGATGAAGAGATATAGAGAACTTCAAAAAGAAGGAAAGATTACATTTACAACTTTCCATCAAAGTTATGGATATGAAGACTTTATTCAAGGTTTAAGACCAGAAACAAAAGATGGTGCTATGGAGTTCAAGCCTGTTGATGGAGTGTTCAAGAGAATTGCTGATAAAGCATTAAATGATAACAATAGTAATTATGTAATCATTATTGACGAAATCAATAGAGCTAATATGTCTAAGGTTCTAGGTGAATTAATCACTTTAATTGAAGAAGATAAGAGATGGGGAGAGATTAATGAGTTATCTGTTACTCTTCCATCAGGTGAGGTTTTTGTCGTACCGAACAACTTATATATCATTGGTACAATGAACACAGCTGATAAATCTATCTCAATCATTGACGTTGCGTTAAGAAGAAGATTTGAATTCATTGAGCAACAAGTAGATCCATCTAAAGTGACTGATACTAAACTAAGAGAAGTTCTTAATAAAATTAATTCTAAATTAAAGGATGAGACCGATAGCACAGACCTATTAGTAGGTCATGCTTACTTTATGAATAAAACTATTGACGATTTAGATAAATTGCTTAATAGAGCTATTATTCCTCTATTATATGAATACTTCTTTGATAACGGAAAGAAAGTAAAGAGTGTAGTTGAAGAGGCAATTAGTGGTACAGGATATAAAGTTGATTCTAGTGCGTTAGGAAGAATAAAAGTTGTAAAGGAATGATAGGATGGCTACGATTATTAATCAATTTGAAGAGAAAGTAATCAAGAATAATAGTCTTCCTGTCGAATGGCAATCCGAATCTGCTCTTAACGAATTAGAAGAGTTTCTTCAAGAAAACTGGAATCAAAGAAAAGCTCTTTATAATGATGAGGAACTATATACAAAACAACAGTTTTTAGGCTTTACTTCACGAAGAGGTATATCGACTAAAAACTATGTTGGAACGATAGTATTTAAAGGCCAACAATTAAATATTTATCCTAAAATGTTTAGAGAAGAAAAAGAAGACGATGATACTTCAGAACTCGAACTAAATCATTTGATGGGTAATTTGATTCAATGGTTAGAATACTGCTCTAAGTTCGAATTTCCTTATATCAACATAAAGAGTGAACTTAAAGGTGTAGATAATCTTAAGGAATTATTTATTACAGTATTTGTTAAGAATCTAACTCAGTGCTTTGAAAGAAGTGGATATTTCCAATATGAAGAAAAGACTGAGGATTTATCTTCAATAAAAGGAAGATTTGATATTAAAGATTACTATACAAGAAAATATGCTAATGGTGTATTGGATAAATTCCAATGCACTTATTCTAGTTTTGAATTTGATAACCTTTTAAATAGAATTATTAAATATACTTGTAAGAAGATAATTACTGATACTAGACCATCAAATCAAAAAGCCATTAGATCAATTCTTACCAAATTATCTGACGTTGAGGATGTAAGATGTACGCCTAAAGACTGTGATAAGGTAAAACTTGGTAAGATGCATGCTAACTATAGAATCATTTTATCTATGTGTAAGATGTTTTTATTAAATTCTACATCAACATATACTGTAGATAATGCCGAATCATTCTGCTTTTTGTTCCCAACTGATGTCTTGTTTGAGGGCTTCATAGGCGGTTTTATTCAAGAAGTTATCGGCAATAAGGGAAAAGTTAGGATTCAAGCGAGTGAGGTTCCTTTGGTTGACCAGGTTATATTCCAAGGAAAATCATACGGGAAAGCTTTTACTATGCGTCACGACATTCTTTGTGAAATACCTGATAAGGGTGTGTTTATACTTGATACTAAGTACAAGCAAATTCAAAGATTTGAAGAAGCTCAAGAAGATGAGGAGCAATTTAGACTTGGATTAATCAAAGGTGTGGAACAAAAGGATCTATATCAAGTCTCTTCATATGCGGTGAAAAGAGGAGTAGATAAGGCCTATTTGTTGTACCCATTATATAGAAAAGAAGAAAACGAGCCTGACATGGTTACTTTACAACAAANCATCAAATTAGATGGAGATTCGGTCGAAAGCTTAAAAATTATAAGCGTTTATTTAGTTAGACTGCCATTTGTTTTTGAAGATGATATAGACAAAGTAAAGAACAATTTAAAGCAAGCTATAGAAGGAATCTTTGCGTAAAGAGGTGATATAGTGGCATTTCTAGTGATATAGTGGCATTTCTAGTTAATTCATCTATTTCGCTTTGAATTATTTCTTTTTTACTTGCTAATAACCCAAATACTGCTTTTGGCGAGGAGATTAAACCTCATACGGTTAAGAAGATTGAATATCAAGATGTTAGTAGGTCATTTGTCTCCCGACCTTAAAGGTGGACAAAACTTTTTCTTTTACAATAGGGTGTTTCACTTTTTTGTTAGGGTGTTTCAAAATTTAAGGGGTGTTTCATTTGTATTACTATAGTTGTCCTTGTACATATTGAGGGGCTGCGGACGAAAAGTTGGACCATCCGAAATGGTAACACTACGTGTATAACGATGATCAAAAACTTAAGGCTGTACAGATGTATTTCAGACTTAAGAACTATCCGGCAACCCGCGAAATAATGGGGTATCCAGATTCATTAAATACCCTCAGAATGTGGGTAAAAGAATATAGAAAAACAGGCACTGTAAAATCGGTTCTTCCAAGTTATTCAGAGGAAGAAATTGATTTTGCCTGTGAATATTTTGAAGAATGTGGAAGCATTCCTCAGACAGTTAAAGATTTAGGTTATCCAGACTCTAGAATGACTCTTTGGAGATGGCTTAGAAGAAGAAATATAAAGTTAAGAAGCGATTACGCCAAAACAAAAGAATACAACCATAAGGCTAGAATGAATATAATAATTGGGTATTTTAAGTCTGGTACCACGCTTAATAAGTATGCGAATAATATAGGTGTATCTTACGCTACGATTAAGAGATGGATTAATGATTATGAAATGTTAAAAGTTGGAGACGATTATATGGCTGCAATGAAAGAGAATCCCCCAATTATTGATATAGAAAAAGAAGAATTAACTGATCAAGAAGAACTAGATGCTCTTAAGAAGGAATTGAAGTCTCTTAAAGAAGAAAATAAGAAGACTAAAAAGAAGCTTAAAGAAGCTAACGAAAAACTTGATGAGATAAACAAGAAAGTTGCTGACGCTAGACTTGAATATGAAGTTTTAGAGAAAGCCGCCAAGATAATAAAAAAAGATGAAGGCATTGATGTAAACCTTCTCACTAATAGAGAAAAAGCCATCGTCATTAATGCCTTAAGAAAGAGATATAGCTTATATAAGCTACTTAAAACTCTCAAGATGGCTAAATCATCATACATGTATCAAAACAAAGCGATGTCGTTAGATAAATATGCATCACTAAGAATTGATATATGCGATATATTCCTAGAAAGCTATGAGGCATTTGGATATAGAAGGATACACGCTGAATTAAGAAATAGAAATATAAGAGTTTCTGAAAAAGTAGTAAGAAGAATAATGAAGGAAGATAACATCCATCCATTTGTTCCTAAGATGAAGAAATATTCTTCTTATCAAGGTGAAATAAGTCCTGCTGTTCCTGATTTATATAAACATAATTTCAAGGCCGATAGGCCGTTTGAAAAATTTGTCACTGATATAACTGAATTCCATATAAATGCAGGTAAGATTTACCTATCACCAATGATTGATTTGTTTGATGGATGTCCAATTACCTGGAAAATAGGCATATCGCCTTCAGATGAGTTTACTTCTTCGATGTTAAAAGAGACTCATGAGCTAATTCCTGGAGATACTCATCCAATAATTCACTCCGATAGGGGAATGCACTATAGAACTGATAATTGGATTAGATTAATGGAAGAATACGGTTATACCAGATCAATGTCTAGAAAAGGATGCTCTCCAGATAACGCTGCATGCGAAGGATACTTTGGAATATTAAAAAGAGAATTCTTCCATAATCATGATTGGAGCAAAGCCACAATTGAAGAATTCATAAAAGCATTAGATGATTATCTTAAATGGTTTAAAATAAAGAGAATAAAAGAAAGGTTAGGATATTTAAGTCCAATGGATTACCGCGCTAGCTTAGGCTATTAAGTGGTACGAAAAAATGTCCGCACCTCAGCCTAGTGAAGCTTTGATACAATTATCAAGGCTTTTTTTGTGTTTAAAACGCTAAAAATAGGCCATTTAATACTGATTTCTATGATTTTCGGAGATAGTTAATGGTTTTCAGGGCAAAAAATAGGGGGAAATAAACAATATTGAAAACCTACTAGTTGAACGATTAGGGGGTG
>JGI24709J26583_10001654_pt1 | contig 18870 bp, 24 predicted proteins | sample BioPla2DNA1_FD_26583 | JGI IMG/M metagenome (IMG submission 26583) | reverse complement strand
AAGAGTGGGCAAATTATTCCTTATTAAGGTAAATTGATACCCCCCACCCTAGAGCGAAAACTTTATTCTAGAAGTACCGCAGCCCCCACCTCAGAAATACGGGGGACCAAATTTTCAGAAATCCAGGAATCCAAGCGACCTGGATTTTTTATTGGAGGAAATATGATTGACGAAAGAGTAATGGAAGAATATGAACGCCTCGTAGATTTATTTAAGGACGTTGAAGAAAATAAAACTAAATTAGTGGATGAACTATTAATGAAGGCAGCTTTTCTAAAAGTTCAATTAGATGAATTAGAATTTTCTTTAAAAAAGAATGGAGCGATTCAATATTCTAACAAAGGTAATATGCGTGAGTCAGTTACCTATAAAACTTATTTAAAAACTTTGACAGTGTACCAAGGAATTATAAAAACGCTCAGCATTGTGATGGGAAAAAATACGATTGATGACGACGATGAATTTGATGAGTTCTTACGGTCGGCAAATCTTTAAGGAGGAGTTATGGCTTACGAAATAAATATTCATGTAGATAAAAAAGGAAAACTCGTAACAGAAGAAGTACCTTTTACTATCTCCGTCTTTAAAGAAAGTAAGCGGGTGAAACTAAACTTCACGATTGATGCAGAAATCGATAGCGAATATCACTATTTAAAATTCACTCATCAAAAAACAAATTATTTATATCGGGTGCATAATAATTCTTTCGAAATTCCAAAAGCTGTAACTGCTTGGGAAGGTAGATGGGAGTTCTCGTTTATATGTTGTGATGAACCCGCTAACTCAAGTAATGTCATTACTGCTAATTATATTTATGCAAGTGAGCCGATTGTGGCAAATGTCGCTCGCGGTAATTTAGGTAATAATTCGACCACTGAAGAACAAAACTTACTTCGTGAACTTGTCGAAGGTACATTTGATGAGTTTGAGATTCCTAACACCGCTTCATTTATCAGTCGTTACTTTTTATCAAGTTGTCCGCAAGCATTCACACTCATTGTTCCCTCAAGTGTAATTACGATTAAGGACCGTATTTTGTATGAGTCTGGATGTACGAAAATCATATTTGAAGAAGGGTCGCAACTTAAAACACTTGAAGATTATGCGCTATATCGAATTGCGAATCTTGGTGATATCACGTTCCCTAGATCAATTGATTCATGGGGGAAATATAACTTAGGTTTTTGTGGAAGCGGAATCGTGCGGTTTGAATCAGTTTCGAATTTAAAAACTTTGGGAAGTCACGCTTTCTGGAGTATCCCGAATTTAACGAAATTATACCTTCCAGATCGTCTTCAGACTTTGGCTGGTTTAACGGCAGTCATTAAAAACTGTCCGCAACTTAATGAGGTATGGATTCCAAATACTATAACCGCTGCTATCCCCGCTAGCGCAATTCAAGATTGTCCGCTTCTTAATAAGATCACACTGCAAAGCAACTTTAATGCATCAGCGAATTTCTCGAATGTCCCAAATCTAACACGAGAGTCAATCGTCTTGATGTTTAACGCTTTAAAAGATTTAAGTGGTGCAGGGGCAAAGGTGCTCACGTTAGGTGCAGGTAATCTTGCTAAGTGTACACAAGAAGAACTAGATATTGCACTTAATAAAAACTGGTCACTTGCATAAGGGGGTATTAGTTTATGGAAATTAGAGAAGAAAACGGTAGACGCATTTTATATGCCGAACCAGGGAAAGTATTACAAAGCGTAACAGACGGCATGATTATCGGTCCATGGTTAATCCTTGGTAAAAACGATAGCGAAATCCATTATCACGATATTGATGAACCGATTGAAGAAGCACTCCCTAAAGCGACAGCACCAAAATATCAAGCGCACTTAAACGATACCCTTATTGAAGAAGACGCCCCTACTCCTGATAGTGAGCCTCTNGAGGAATGAGTTATTTACTAGATTACATCAAAGAAATTGAAAGGGGAAATATTCGTGTTGGGAAGGAGTTGCTTAGTGTACTTTATGCTCTTAGAGATAACATGAAAAATCCCGATTACATCTATGATGTAAAACCAGGCCAATTACGCATCAAGTTTATTGAAAAGTTTTGCCGGCATACTAAGTCACCATTTAACGGGCAACCATTCATTTTGGAGTTATGGGAGAAGGCTTTTTTAGAGGCGTCCTACGGCTTTAAAATGGCGGAGACGGGGTTACGTCGCTTTAACGAAGTATTGCTCGTCGTGGCGCGGAAAAACGGGAAGACGACCTTTATTGCGGGTATCGATTTAGCGGAGTTTTTCTTAAGTTCAGGTGGTGTAGATATAGTCTGTGCGTCAAACACTAATGAGCAAGCATCCATCCTTTTTGAAGAAATTAATAATATGCGTGAACAGAGCAAAGCGCTCCGAAATGAGAAGCGTTCAAAAAAGAACATTTTCTTCATCTACTCGCCTAAAAACAAGAATAAGATTAAAAAACTATCGGCGCAATCACGCAATAAAGACGGCTATAACATCGAGGTTGGCTGTATTGATGAAGTGCATGAAATGACGGATTCGAAGGTTTATGACGCTATTAAGCAAAGTCAATCAACGAAGAAAGAACCGCTCATTTTCATCATCACAACTGAGGGAACTACAATTGGCGGCTTTCTTGATAAAAAGTTAGATTACGCTCGCAAGATGATTAAAGGCGAAATTAAGGATATTAGAATCTTGCCCTGGCTCTATACGCAAGATAGTGTCGAAGAAGTATTCGATGACCCTTCCTCATGGCAAAAAAGCAATCCGTCGCTCGGTAAGATTAAACTTGTCTCCTATCTTGAAGACATCATGAACAAGGCTAAAAATGATCTCTCAACAAGAGTTACGATGCTTTGTAAAGACTTTAATATTAAGCAAGCTGATAGCGGTTCGTGGCTTACTTATGGTGACCTTAATAATGAGGAAACCTATAACCTTAATGATTTAAAAGAAAGTTATGCTATTGGCGGTGTCGATTTATCATCTACAACTGATTTAACGGTAGCGTTATTACTAGTAATAAAAGATGAAAAAAAGTATGTCATTCCGCATTTCTTTATGCCTAGCGATGTGCTTCGTCAACGAGTAGCGGAGGATAATGTCCCTTATGATATTTGGCATAAGCAAGGACTTATTACTTTAACGGAAGGTAGTCAAAACGATTTTTCTTTTGTAACGAGGTGGTTTATTAATATGATTCAAACTTATCAAATTAGACCACTTTGGATTGGTTTTGATCCATGGAACTCACAGTACTGGATTAAAGAGATGGAGGAGTCAGGTTTCACTATGGAAAAGGTGCGACAAGGCGTTTACTCGCTTTCTGAACCAATGAAACAACTTGAAGCCGATTTAAAGAATAAAGTTGTGAACTATAACAATAACCCGATTATGAAATGGTGCTTAAGTAATACACAAGCCAAGGTTGATGTTAATGGTAATATTCAGCCTTCTAAACTTGATTCAAAGTTACGAAGAATTGACGGAACGGTCGCTTTAATTATTGCTTACGCTGTGTTAAACAGATACAAAAACGACTATGAAAACATGATAAGTTAGGAGGCTTTATGGGATTATTTAAAAGAAAGAAGAAGACCGTTCAGCCTATCAACTATGATACGAAAGTCTTCCAATCGACATTGAACATTTTTAGTGATTTTGGAAACAACATAAACGCTAGCGATGTGGTGAAGATTTGCATTGACCGCATTGCGACACACGCGGCTAAACTCAAACCGCGTTATGTAAAAAATCTTGATAACTCTTCGGTTGTCGAGAAAAAAGGGACATTAGCGTTTCTTTTAAAGTATGCGCCTAACCCTTTAATGACACCTTACGATTTTATTTATCGGGTGGTGACATTACTTTACTTAAATAATAACGCTTTTATTTATCCGCTCTATGATGAAAACACCTATGAATTAAAAGAGTTATGGCCAATTAAACCAAATGCCGTTGAAGCACTCAAAGATAATAGCGGTGCGTTATTTCTTCGCTTTTCTTTCGTTGATGGGAATAAATACACTTTGCCTTACGAATCAATTATTCATTTACGGAGATTTTACGGCGTTAATGATATCTTTGGCGGAAGCGGCGCAATTTCAGACCATTCCGCAATCCTTAAAACAATCAAAATTAATGATTCAGTCTTACAGGGAATTGATAACGCTATTCGTAGTAGTTTTCAGATTAAAGGGCTCCTTAAAATCAATGCCATGCTTTCTGAAAAAGATAAGAAGGCACAAAAGGAAGAATTTGATAGGGCATTAAAAGAAGCCTCGACTAGTGGTAATTCTGCCATTGTTCCTGTGGATCTTAAAAGTGATTATGTTCCTTTAAGCGTTGACCCAAAACTAGTTAGCAGCGAAACACTAACTTTTCTCCAAAAGAAAATCATCACCTATTTTGGTGTAAGTGAAGCAATCTACGATAACAAGTATACGGAAGATGAATATAACGCTTTCTATGAAGGAACGATTGAAGGGATTGCGATTGCGCTATCGGAAACTTTTTCAAGAGCTCTCCTTACAAGAAATAACTTAGAAAATGGAGAGCAAATTATCTTTTATTCCGAGCGTCTACAATACGCATCGTGGAACACCAAAGTAAGTGCGATTGAGAAATTAATGGGGCTAGGAATATTATCACTTAATGAATCAAGAAGTTTATTAGGCTTAGAGCCTATTGAAGGTGGCGACAAGCGTCTCCAGTCATTAAATTATGTTGACGCGGATAGCGCTAATAAATACCAAGTAGGCGAAGAGCCTAAGGAGGAAGAAGATGATAAAGAATAAAGAAGTGCGATTTCTAAATATTGAAACAAGAAATGAAGATGAAAAAGAAAGCATGGTTATTGAAGGTTACGCAATTGTCTTTAACCAGGAAACTTTAATTGGTGATGCAGAATATGGTTTTATTGAAATCATCGACAAAAACGCACTAAATGGCGCAAATTTAAAAGATGTGCCACTTAAATATAACCATACTGATAACCGCCTAATCTTAGCTCGTACTCGTAACGGTTCACTTACCTTTACGATTGATGATTATGGCTTAAAAATTAGAGCGGATTTAATTGACACCCAGTCAAATCGAGATGTGTATAAATCGATTGTCGCTGGATTATTAGACAAGATGTCGTTTGCTTTTACTGTAAAAAGTCAAAGCTGGGATAGAAGTGGGGACATACCAAAGAGAGTCATTACCGAGATTGATCGTCTCTATGATGTCTCCGTGGTAGACCTACCTGCATATGAAGGAACTTCTATTGAAGCACTCGCACGTTCCTTAGAAATTGCGGACGCAGAACTAAGGGCATTGGATAATGTTAAAACCGAGCAACTTAAAGAAGTAATTCGCAAACGACTTAAATTAAAAACGAATATTTAGGAGGAATTCAGATGAATTTAGAAATTCGTAAAAAAGAAATTGCTGAACGCTTAAATGAAATTCGGGCGTTAGCAGAAAAAGAAGACAACCTCTCCGTATTAGAAAAANTCGAAAAAGAAACTGATGCGCTCCAAGAAGAACGAAACTTAATCGATAAGAAATTATCAATGAAGCGTAAATTCGATAGTGCTGCGATGTTTCAAATTCGTAGTGATGCTGAAGCAATCGAAAATATGGAGAAACGTGGCAAGGACTTAAAAGAAGGACGCACAGTGACTGTCACTTCAAGTAATGTCTTACTTCCTTCGCACACTAATGCTGAAATCGGTGCATACCCTTTCCGCGATGTATCCACACTCGTTGATAAAGTAAGAATCGTTAACTTAGAGGGTGGTGAGACTTATAAAAAGTCCTTCGTAAAATCAACAGGTATGGCAGGACTTACTGCTGAAGGTGATCCTTACACTACCGCTGAACCGACATTCGGTTATGCGACGATTACGAAAGTAAAAGTGACAGCTTATGCTGAAATTACGGAAGAATTAGAAAAACTTCCAGCCTTACCTTACTCACAAGAAGTGTTAAGAGGAATCAATATTGCGCTCCGCAAAAAGATTTCACAACAAATTTTACGGGGTGCAGGCTCCACGAATACCTTCAAAGGTATCTTTGCTAATAATGTTGAAGCACTTGCCGATAACACCGATATCGAAATTAGCACAATCGATGACACGACACTTGATGAAATCATTTATGCCTATGGTGGCGATGAAGAAGTTGAGGGTGGAGCAGCGTTAATTTTAAGTAAGAACGACTTACGGGCATTTGCTAACCTTCGGACAACGGAAGGGCGTAAAGTTCATATTGTCGATTATAGTGCATCAACGATTGATGGCATTCCTTATGTCATTAATAGTAACTGTGGGTCTGTCGTTGATCCAAATACTGAGGCTGGTACTTACTGTATGGCTTATGGGGCATTAACAAATTACGAAGTCCCAGTTTTCTCGCCAGTTGAAATTGCTAAATCAACGGATTACAAATTCAAAGACGGGATTATCAGTTACAAAGCATCCGTCTTTACTGGCGGTAATGTTGTCGGCTATAAAGGTTTCTTACGCATTAAGAAAAAAGCCGCCACTGTTGGTGGATAAGATTTCCCCATCAACATTAAATTAAGGTCGAAACACGTAGGTCTGACGTCTCGTACTACATGACCTATCGTTGAAGCGGGTAGGGTTAATATCTAAAAAATAGGGAGGATATTGTGATGAGTGAAAACATGCTGGAGATAGTAAAAAAGGCTTTGCTAATCCCTGTAACCGAAAACTATGCCGATGAGGAATTGTTAATTCATATCGCCTCGTGCCGCCAGTTGCTGATAACGACTGGAGTTCCTCGTGAAGTCGCTGAATCTAATAGTGACCCATTGGTAAAAGCTCTTATTATCATATTTGTGAAGACTAACTTTGGCTTCAAAAGCGATGGTACGGTGAGAGAGTTGCCTAAGAGCTTTGATGTCTTACTCAGACAGTTATGCCTCGTGCCTCTAGCCTCTGAGGTTCATGGCGCTCCTCATGAGTGATAATCCTCGGATTTCCTTATGATTTCGTATCCTAATTCCTACAATACTTCTTTCATCCTATTCCGTGTTAAAACAGCTGTCGATAAACTTGGCAACAAGTCTTGGCGGTTGGTCGGCTCCAAGGAGGTGGGTGGAGTAATCAGCTCCATCTCCTCCAAGGAATATTATTCATCGATTCAAACAAAAGTTTTATTCGATTTTAAGGTAAGTATTCAGTCTTTTATTTATGACGGGAGCAAGTATGCTTACTTTCCCTACTACGGCAAAATCTATGAAATCAAAAGAATATATCTAAACGGACAATATATCGAACTTTATATGGCGGAAACACCACTTAAATGGGAGGAAATTATAAACGATGGAAATTGATAAAATGCCAGAAGCATTAAAGGAAAATATCCAAGAATACTCCGAAAATGTCATAAAACAAATTCATATAAGTCTTGATAAAACGGCTGATAAAATTATCGATTACATTCGTTCTAATGTTCCGCGCAGTGGTGGTCCTAATGCACTTGCCGATTCCTTTGTTAAAAAGGCATATGGCGAAGGAGCAAATCGTATGATTGTCATTTATTCAAAAACGAAAAGTGGACTCGTGCATTTAGTCGAGTTCGGTTTTAAGCATCGAAGCGGAAAAATAGTGGCAGCACGACCGTATTTAAGACCATCTTTCGAATCGCTTAGTCCCTTAATGCTTGAAGAAATTCGGCAAATTATAAAAGAGGGAGGTTAATGCGTGTATTTAGAAAAATTACGAAATACGCTCTTAAGCGTTGTCCCGAAAGTGTTCTACGCTACTAATGAGTACGATAATGAAGATAATGCTGAACCACCCTTTATCGTCTTTCAAGAAATTAGTAAAAGAGCTTCAGTATTCGCGGAAGATAAACCAGTGTTCTATATGAGCACTATTCAAATTACGCTTGTTACTAAGAAGAAGGATCCTGCGCTAGAAACTAAACTAAAGACGACCCTTCTTAAAAATGGCTATACGCCACAAAACCTATCCGAGTTTAGAAATGAGGATGGTTCAATTAATAAAATCTATGAAGTTAGATTGGAGGAAATTTAAACATGGCTAATAATAAAATTACTTACGGTTTACGTAATGTCCACTATTCAATTGCGACACAAGCAAGTAACGGAACATGGAGTTTTGCGACACCAGTAGCCTTACCAGGCGCTCAAGAATTCACAAGTGATATTGTTGGTGGTTCAACAGCGGTTTATGCTGACGACATTGTTATTGCAAACTTAGTGCAAAACGCAGGGAGAACTTTAACGCTTAAACTTACTGAAATTACAGAAGAGTTTAAAACGGATGTACTTGGGTATAAAAGGCTTGCTAACGGCAATCTTGTCGAAGTAGCAAATGCTAAACCAGTCACCTTTGCACTCGGGCTAGAATTCCAGGGTGATGCTAAAGCACGAAGAGCATGGTTCTATTTGTGTAATGTAACACCCATTAGTGAAGCGACAAAGTCAAAAACGGACTCTGCAGAAGCAAATGCTGTGACACTTAATATTACCGCTCGCCCAATTGAAGTCGGGGATCATTTAGTTACTAATAGTGTTGCTGCGCTTGGTGATAGTAACTATGCAAACTTCCTAACACTAGCGCCGACATTACCGGTTATTCCAGGAGAATAGACTATGGAGAAAGTAGTTACCCTTGGAGGGAAGGAGTTAAAACTTGCTTCCTCGCTTTTTACGATTATTTCTTATCGGCAAGTATTCGGCACAGAGCTTTTCACCGATATCAACACGCTTGATAAAGCCTTACAAAAGAATAAAGATGATGTTGGAAAATTCATCGATATTTTATTTCGAATTGTCTACATCTTACATAAACCTTTTACGAGTGATACCTATGACAAGTTTATGCAGGGGTTTGATTTTGCGGTTTTAAATAGAACTGAGGAATTAAATAATCTAGCAAATGTTATTGCGGAGTTACTCGGTTCAGTAAACAGTAAACAAGCGGGCAAAGTATCCCCGCGATAGTGTGCCAGGTTATCATAGTTTCACGGCAAATATCATTTATAACTTGGCGCAATTAGGAATTCCAATCCGTGATAGTGAGTTTTTTGACATTCAAACTTACCTCGAAATCGTCGAAATCCACAAGAATGTCTATGCAGGTGAGACACCTAGTCGACAAGCAACACAAGCGGATATCGATACATTTTTAGGTTAGGGGGAGTATAAAAATATGGCTGAAACAGTAAAAGGAATGAATATTAAGTTAGGTCTTGACACTACTGAACTTGAAGCCAATATTAAATCACTAAATGCTGGCCTTAAAGAACAGCAAAGAGACCTAGCAGTTATTAATAAAAACTTAAGGTATGATGCTGGGAATCTTGATTTATGGAAACAAAAGCAAGATAAACTAAATCAGACTCTAACCTTAACGAAACAAAAGTTAGAAGAACAAAATAAGCAATTAGAGAAGGCTAAAAAGGCTGTCGAAATCGGCGCCATGAGCGAGAAAGAGTTTAATAAACTTAACCGCTCAATAAAGTATACCGAGGCTGAAGTCGCAAACTTAAATTCGCAACTTGAAAAAACGGAAAGCAAGATTAAAAGTCTCTCTAGTATCAACACTGCTGCTATCGGTAAAATCGGTTCAGCATTAACTAAATACGTTACTGCTCCCGCTATTGCGGCTGGCTCGGCTTTGTCCGCTCTAGCACTTAGCACAGCAAAGACAGTTGATGATATTGCCGATACTGCCAAAAAACTAGGACTTTCAGTTGAAGCATTACAAGAGTGGCAATACACAGCTAAACTATTAGGCTCAACCACGATTGCAATGGATAAAGCCTTTATTAAGGTTAATACAATCCTCGGTAATATTGCTTCGGGGAATGCGGATAGAGCAAGAGAAGCACTCGCCCTTATCGGGTTAACGGTTGATGATATTGCTGGGCTTAATACGGAAGAGGCTTTTGAAGTTATTCGTAATGCACTAGCAAGCGTTGAGGATCAAGCAACGAGGACGGCAGNCGCGAATGCTTTCTTTGGCGAAAATATTGGTTCAGAGTTAGCGCCAGTATTAGAAGCGTCCGCTACTGAAATTAGTAAGTGGAAAGAAGAAGCAAGAGAGTTAGGAATTGTTACGAGTGAAGACGCTGAGATTGCTGGCTCTTTTAATGATGCGCTCGATTCACTAGCGTTAGCCACTAGGTCGCTAGCGATGAGTTTTGCAACACTCTTACTACCCGTCCTAGAAAAGATAGTGGTAGCATTACGAGATAAACTTATCCCGAGTGTACAAAAAGTACTTGATTGGTGGAAAAGTTTAAATAGTAGCGTTAAAGTTATAATTGGAGTAGTCGCGGGATTTCTAATTGCTCTTGGTCCTTCACTTGTTGTATTTTCAAAACTTGTCCCAATATTGACGAGTGTTAAAACGGCATTTACAGCAGTAAGTGGTGCGGTTAAGGTGGCAGGACTAGCGGTTAAATTTTCAACACTTGGATGGGCGGCGCTTATTGCAGTAATCGCTGTAGTATTACTACAAAATGAAAAGTTCCGTGCTTTATTAAAACGGCTAATTGACATCGTTGGTGATTTACTTAAAAGGGTGGCTGGGTTTGCCTCGACTTTAGTTCAGTCACTCATGCCCGTTATCGTAGCTGTTATGAGTGTTATTAACACCTTAATTGATGTAGTCGTTTCTTTACTTGATGACGTTCTTGATTTAGTTATAGATATTATCGACGTAATCATTAATTTAATTGAAGCACTAATTCCTGTTATTACGAAAATCATCAATATGGTTGTAGGGCTTTTAATACCAATCATTAACGCAGTACTCGTCTTACTAAATCCAATCGTCAAAATAATCAAAATACTAATTGGCTTAATTGTTAAAATCGCTCAAGTAGCGTTTACACTCATTAATTCGGTTATTGGTCCGCTTATTAAAGTGATTACAGTAGTAGCAGATATTCTTAATATCATTATTAAACTCGTTGTTTCATTACTTGATATTGCAGTCCAAATCTTAAACCCTATTTTACAAATAATCGTAGCGCTCCTTATCCCGATTATTGAAGTCATCAGTGTCATCATCGAGGTTATTAGCGTTTTAATGGTTTTACTTGAGCCACTTATAAATGTGCTACTTGCACCACTTTTAGTCATGCTAGAAGTAATTTTTACGATAATAGAGGCACTGACGCCAGTTTTACTTGTCCTTTCTAATGTAATAAAGGCTGTCATCGTTCCGGTACTTGAGATACTTTTTGTTATCCTTGAGCCGATTCTAGCGGTGCTAACGGAGATTATTGATGGTGTTAAATGGCTACTTGATAAGGCTAGCGGAGTGTTTAACTGGTTTGCTGAACTCTTTAATGGCGAAGCATTCACGGATACAAATGCGGTCAAGAATAATAGTGTCACTAATAATAAAGTAGAAAACAAGACTACGACAAATAACGTCACAATTAATACAACAGGCGACGTCGATATCGATTCGATTAATGCCGCTTTAGGAGGTGCTTACTAATGCGCAAACTATATTTAGTTAACGAAGTAGGCACCACCTACTATTTGGATTATCGAAACAATACACTGATTGAATCGCTTGATGGTTTTGGATTTGATTTTAATATCGAATACCAGGATTTTGCCGACAAATTCGTCGAAAACAAGAGAAAAGTCCAGCAAAGAATAATTAATGTTACACTCCTTTTTCTTGAAGGATATGAAGGCTTTACGATTTGGCGAGAATTTATCACTAACACTAAAAAAATGCGCCTTTACTATTATGCCGATGGTCTTAAATATTGCTATGTCAATGTTAAATCAACATCGAAAAGTCAGCTCGAATCTTTCATCATTAGAAGCAGTGTCAGTATCGAATGCTTATCGCTATGGCTAGTTGATAAAACGGAAGTGATTAATGTTGTCGAATCTAATGAAGGGAAAATTTATCCCTATAATTACGCTTATATCTACTCAGTATCTTATAACGGTTCCGTAACGCTTAATAATGAATGCGTTAAAAGTGTTCCACTTAAAATCAAAATTACGGGAAACTTATTAAATCCCCGAGTAATAATTCGCCAAAATGGAATTGAAGTAAGTAAACTTCGCTTGCTACTTGACGAAAGAGATGAACCAGTAATTGAAGTATCTAGTGACCCTACTAATCAATATATAAAAAGAATTGTGGACGGAGTAGAAACTGACATATATGAATATCAAGATTTCTCCTATGACAATTTTCTTTTTCTCCCACCTGGTATTAGCGAAGTTTTCTTTGATCCAGGAGTGATGGAACCTAGTACTTGTGAGATTAGTTTTAGCGAAGAGTATATCGCTCACTAAGAGGAGTCTGTATGCAAATTATCTTTTTAAGTGAAAGGACACTTGCGGTATTAGGGTATGGCTACGCTAGTGATGATTTCGAGATTATTCTTGATTCATTAGTTCCGCAACAATCTTTCTTCCATGTAAATTTAAACAGTATTAGTGCGAGTGTCGGTGATTACCTTACTGTTCGCAAGAAGAACTATTTCTATATTGGTATCATTACGGCTATCGAAAAGATTGAGGACAACTATATAAAAGTTACTACGAAAGATTTCTTCTCTAAATTTGATGTTGAAGTGCCAGTTAATTCCTACACCGGTAACATCTCGCAATTTATTGTTAATTTAATTCGAGCACACTTCGTTTATAGTAGTGACCCCAAGCAAAATCTTAGCTACCTACAAACGCAAATCATGATTAATAAGACGGGTACACTTAATTATGAGCCCGATAAAAAAGTAAATATTCTAAAACTTGTTGCCGAGTTTTCAAAAACTTATGGATTGCGACTTGGCTATGAATTAGTTATTACAAATGGGCAAATCACGAATATTAAAATATTAGTCTTAGCAATTACAAAAGGTTTGATTATTAAGAGTAATCTAGGCGCTATCACTAACTTAAATATTGCGGACTCTAACACTAACGCACTAAATAAAATTATCTTTTATCCAAAAGCTGACAACGTCACCTATCAAAACATTATTACTTACTATCTTTTAAATGACGGTACGATTAGTAACTACACAAACTCGCCTAAAAGAATACCGATAGTTAGTTTTAAATGTGAGTTTTATAGTGATAAAGATTATACCTCGCTATCAACGAAGGCAACTTCCGCGCTTATTGATTCTTCACTAGAGCATAATATAACTTTTGATTTCTCATTTTTAACGAATCGAATTACCGATTTAACTGACTTAAGTGTTGGTACTTTTGTTAACTTCATCACTCCGCATAAGACTTATGAAACGCTCGTAACAAAGATGGTGTATAAGGGGACATTTAATAAAGCGACAATCACGCTTGGTGAACAACGCATCTCTTTAACAGATAAACTCAAATTACTAAATAGAAGGGGGATTTAAAAATGGCCTTAGTAAAAATTACCTTTGACTCAGCTTCAGTGTCAGCAAAGCAAGACGCTGATTGTAATCATTTTCTTGCCTCAAATCAAAACGGTCGAATAATCGGCTTAGGTGGGAATGTTGCTGTTACAACGAGTAATAACTACATCATTCTTTCAAGTGGGTATGTCCAAGTTTATGGACGAAGAGTGTATGTAGAAGCAAACACAAAAATTGCTGTGGCACTTACTGGTAGTGCTTATGGCTACGTATTTATTAAATTTGACCTCGGGAATAATGAGGTCTCACTTGAAAAGAAAGAAGCGCCAAGTTCCTATCCTTCGCTTATTCAAGAAAATTTACAATTTGGTGGACTGATTTATGAATTACCAGTTGCTCGTTACACAAAAACAGCGTCCTCGTTAAATCTAGACTATTACTATGATCCACCCGAAATTGTTAATGCTGACACACTGGCAGAAGCCCGTGTTGTTGCGCTCGACTTAGCAGTCAAAAATAGATATGGTCCTGTATGGCAAATGAATTATAGTTCGGTAAGCGGAAAGTTCTTTACTTATGACAATATTAAAACAAGTAATGCTAGTAATGGTTTCGGTAATGTTAATGTCGCAGGGTGGAATGTTGTTTTTTCAACAGCGGCCGCTTCGGGCAGTGGGGCAATCTATCAATATAAGTTCAATGGCACTTGGTATGATGTCGCAATTCAATTAAAAGATACTGGGCTTGTTGTGGAACCAGCCTTAGCATCGCACGCTCCAGGAAGAGTTTATGTTGCCCGTTAGTATCTATGGTAAAAAGGTACTCGCCATTTATCGGTGTGGGTCAGTTTTACATGGTGTTGAAAAAGATGACAGTGACCGTGACTTTATCGTCATTCTTAAAAACTATAATGATGTAAGACTTTGTAAAGTAGATAACGCCGACTATTTCCTTTTTGGTGTAAATAAATTTAAGCAAGCAGTTAATTTCGATAGACGCATTGCCGATTACTATTTAATCTGGCTTGATAATACTTTAATTGCGAAAGAAAACACATTATTCGTCGATGAGAGTTTTAAAGAAGAGTACTACGCTTTAATTAATATTGATTGGAAGAAGTACTTTAAGGTGTGGCTACGCATTAACTACGAATACTTTTCAGCGTGTTTTGATGGACACATCAATGAAAAAACACTCTATAACCTTTATCGTTTGCGCTCCTTATTAGTTCATTATGAGAACACAAGGAAATTTGAATATTACTTAAGTGCTGAAGATAAAGCGCTAATTATTGATTATAAAAATAAAAAGGAAAATTTAGAAAAACACTATGCCAACTTTAAAACAATTTTCGCCTTTATTAAAAAAGTGCTCGATAAGGAGGAACGCTAATGGAAGAAATATCTAATGTTCTAGCAGTCATCAGTGTACTTGGTACGCTTTCATCTATCTTTTTTGCAGTTTTAGCTTTTAGGCGTAATGATCGTGGTGACCAGAAGCAAATCGGGAAAAAAGAAGGAGAAGTCATCTCTGATATTCGCCACATTAAGTCTTCAGTTGACCGTGTCGAAAAAACGCTCGACAAACTCGAGGAGCGGTATAACGATTTAGATGGGCGTCTTATTAAAGTCGAAACTGATACCGCTAATTTAGCCGAAAAAATTGATCATCGTGTACGCACCAAAGCACGATACGTAAAAGGAGGTTCTTAATTTATGGATCAAATTCTAATTAATATCATTTCAGTCATTGTTACGGCAGTAGTTATTCCGATAATTAGTCTGCTCGGCACAAAACTCATTCAGTGGATTGGGACTAAAACGAACAATGAAAAAGCAACGAAAATATTAAGTGATGCAACAACTATTGTCTTAAATTCAGTAAAAACGGTGTTTCAGACATAACTTCCATTCATCAATCATTTCAGCTAATTGGAAATAATATTTTTTTGTTAATTTTATTAATCTTACATTCATTTTATCCCCTCCTTCTAATCAGTTAATTTTAATTTATCTATTTACACATATTCCATCAAAAATTACTTTTTTTACCATTTTATAGAGAAAAACGCCTTGACTATATAATCAAGGCGTATTTTTTTAGCTGGATTGAGACACAAATTTTTGTGATATTTCGTACCCATATTGATCTTGAGCCTTAAAAGAATTCCCTCTCAACATCTTTTCAGCCAGTTCCTTAACAATTTACATCGCGACAATGATTTCGCTACTTTCTTGCTCATCATATTTATTTTTATCATAGCAAATTCTTCTCTTACGGCCCTAGATACCTCGACAATCACCACACTTTAGTTTTGAAATAAATGGGTTAAATCCACAAAACTTACTGCCAACTTTCTGCGTTCTATTAATTACTTTTTTCACCATTCCCAAATGACGGATACGATGATGGAAGCATAATAATTTTCTAAAGAACTTGTATAAAAAAGTTAAAGTATAAGATTCATATTTGAATCACGAACTGTAATGTAATTAAATCTTCAAAATCGAATTTTATGATTTTGTGTATCTTTGGATAAATAGGTTGTCATCTAGCTGACAAATACTAATGCTTTCTTTTAGTTCTTTATTAGCTATATCAAAAAAAGTTTGGGCGATTAGTTCTTTTCTTTCCAAAGGAAAACTTTCCCATGACGTAATACCAAACAAGTGCCTTACATCAAACTGGGTCCCCTTTTTCATAAGAGTAATAATTGGTGAAACCCACCCCAATAAAGAGTTCCTATCCTTACTATCCATTTAGTTTCTCCTCCAACTTATTTAAATGTTCTAAAATAAAAGATCTTTCTCCCGTTAGTTTCTCGACCATTCGTTCGTTTTCACGACATTTCCTTGATAATTCAAGTAATTTTTCTTTTAAATGACTTATTTTTGCATTTAAATTACTCCACCAGGGATTGTTTTCTAAAAAGCAAGTTATAAAATTTGCATAGGAATCTGCAAATCCATTGAAATTATTTATTTGCTCATTTAACAATTTAGCATCCTCTTTGAGCTCTTTTAAGTGTTGTAATAATCTAGGTTTGAACGTTTTTTGATCAATGATTCTCGTTAGAGAGAATATTTCAAACCATTTCTTATTCAGTTTTAAGCTCTTCATTAACGGTTGGTCAATATTTGCATACCGACCCTCCGATTTTTCTTTGATAATTATTTCCATCGGCGACGGAAGCTCTAAAGCTGTGCCGTCTTTATTTAAATCGCTTTTTCCAAATCTTGTTAAAAGTGATTCTCTTATCGTTGCTAAACTCCAAGCATTACTATTGCTATCACTTCCATAACCATCAATGTCAAATAGTTGGTCCTTAATTGGGGCAAAGATTTGCTCATTAGAATTTACAAGCTTCTTAAATTGCTCAATATTCTTGTCAAAGTCTTCGTTCAAATCAAAGCCTTTATCTACTTTTTTAGTTTCAAAATCAAATATGTTTTTGAAAAGTTCAAAATATTTCTTCACGAAATGATACTGCTGCCATTCAACTGACTTAGTCACTTTTTTTTCCTCTTGCTTATACTTAGATAAGATTAGTTCATATTCGCTTTTCGTCTTTGTCAATAATTTTTCATGTTCAGGTAAGTATTCATGATTTTGAATAATTAATTTTTTTGCACTATCCCTTATTGCGGTGATATATTGTGTTGCGTCAAACAATTCTTTCAAAGAACCAATATTCTCCACTAATTCTAAGGCCAAATATACACGTTCATTTCTAAACTTCATCAATTCAAAACCTGTTTTCCTGTAGATCAATAGTTCAAAATTTTTATTTTTATCGAGATTTAAAATGCTTTTAATAATCTGAGCCGATTCTTTTGTAAATTCATCGTCATCTAGTTCATTAAACTCTGTATTTTTTAAAAGAAGCATCATTATCGCATAACTAAATCTTTGTTTTTCTTTTTCATCAGTGATAATGTTGGGATGTTTAAATACTTGTTCATCCGGTTCGCTCTTTATAATTGTACTTTCTTGTTTTTCAGATTTCTTGCGTGCCATAAATTGGTTAACTAATTTATTTAATGCATCTTGATTAATAATCTCATTATTGACATTATTAATGTAATGTTCATAATCATAAATGATTGCTCGTCCAGATAAACCTAAATATGAATCTATTTTTTTTATATCAACTAAATAAAATAGATTCGTTTCTAAAATTTTACCTATTAATTTTTTTAAATCATCCAGCGAGGAGATTATGTGTCTATATATAAAGGAGTGTCTCCCCCTTTTTTTAAAATCATTAATCTCCTTGACTACAAAGTTAAAACACTTTTCCCAACTATTGTGTTCCGATGGGTATTCATCAGTACAAAGAAATATCTTAGATGCATTAACATAATTAAAATAGACGATACTTGAATAAGCAAGAATAGGAACATTATTGAAAAATAAAGTGTTGTAGAAATAAGACGCTCGACCATATCCAAAATTTGTAGAGACTTTAAACTTTAGCTCATGATCAATCTCAAAGTTCCTAGCGTAAAAACCTCTTACTTTATGTGAAACTGCCAGCATTTTCTGAGAAAGCGCCTTTTTCGTTGCTTCCTTGTATAGATAATTATTAAATGTTAAATAAAGTTTGTCTAATAAGTCACCAATTGTATAAGTAAAGCTTTTATTAAAAATATAGAAATGACCCGCACTTTCTTCTTGTGGAATTTTCATGAAAAGAGTATCTAAACCAATGGTAATATCTTCACCATAAGGACTATTTGGATATCTTAACACTACTTCTTCATGAAAATATTTTCTATGTTCACGCTTTAATTTTTCAACAAAATCAAATCCTTTGTCGCGAAAATATTTCCAAGTTAAGTAATATTTCCAATTTTTATCTTTTTTATTTTTATTTTTATATTCTATTTTCAATCTTTTGTATTCTTTATGTAAAAAAAGAGGATTTTTATCAAAATCAATGTATTCTATTGCTAATTTATTACCGTTTTTAACAATACCAATCAACGTATTTTCATTTATTCTTCTTTTCATATTTTATTTTTCCTCAATGTTTTATATTAAAGATGCATTCCTATTAAAACACATCTTAATGTGTCAATTTTAATAAAATTATACCATCAATTGATTCCATCGCCTCTAACGTTTTTGTCTATTTTTGTAAATTCACTAAACACCACATTGACAGCTAGAGGAAATTCATCATGGCAGTTCTTAATTATTGTGTTCAAAAATCCACTTTTATTTTTTAGTTCATGATCGTCATTAAAACTTACCATACCGAGTTCGATAATTTCGTTCGCGTAAAGACTTAAATTAATATGCTGACGATTATCAGTGTTAAAGATGGCGAAAAGTTCATTATTCATGGACACTAACCTGCACATCTTCAATTTCATTCACGACAATAATTGCAGTGGGAACACTGTTACGGGAGGTATGGATTGAGACACTACTAAGGAGTGGACTCGCTCCTTCAGACTTTTCAAGATCTTTCTTGGCAACCAACGCGTAGATTGGCATGTTAGTGCTTGTATGTT